>Ga0209396_1001353_pt1 | contig 27357 bp, 30 predicted proteins | sample GOMGulsemesocosm_6_FD_184638 | JGI IMG/M metagenome (GOLD analysis project Ga0209396, IMG submission 184638) | Methane-oxidizing microbial communities from mesocosms in the Gulf of Mexico - GOM8C Gulf of Mexico (SPAdes) (version 2) | ecosystem: Environmental > Aquatic > Marine > Cold seeps... | reverse complement strand
ATGCTGGAGGTTTTAAACGCTTGGGATCGCTATCTACAACTGCAATTTTGGTGGATGCATTTGATGACACTTGTGTGGGCTATCTTCACACTGGTGTTATTTGTGCTTGAGCCACTGTTTCTACATCGATTTTTTCGCGAAATGGCTATCAAGAATAGCGACAAAACCTTTGCTCGCCTGCACCTGATGCATATTATTTTGCTTACATTAAGTGTATTAGCGGTAATAGGTGCGGTGGCAGGCTCCCATGGTTACAGCTTTGGCTAAAAACCGCTCCAAACAAAAAATGCGCTAAAAAGCGCATTCTTCAGGTGCTTAAAACAGCTGATTGAAAACTAAATAATGTCCGGGTGATAAACGGTATTAAAGATGCCCAAGAAGCTGGCGTCGGTCATGATATTCTCCGGCAGCTTAAGCTTTCTAACAATATCACTGGCTGAAATGATGCCTCTGATTTTGTGCTCATTTCGATCCAGCACCAGGCAGCGCTGCTGACCATTTTCTTTCAATGCTTCAATAACATTATTAATCGAAGCACAGGCTATCTGCTCATAATCAAAGGCCTTCAGCTTCACCTTAGGGATCATGAACTCGTCGATTGATAGCTCTTCGCGGGTATAGCCTTCAGAAAGGCGCTTAATCACTTTCTGATTATTACGGATATCCAAGCTCACCACGCCTAGAAAGCTCTGCTCTTTATCCGCCTAAAACTATGTGTTATCTATTTACTATATTTTGAAAAAAATAATGCTAGCTGAGTTTTGAGTACGCCCCACCCAAAACCACTTTTCCAACACCTGGATCAGTAAGAATGAAAAAACAGGTGTTAACCCAGTAGCCGACCGGCATTTTGCCTCCCGTCAAAATATTTATTATAGTGGGGGTATTGCAGGCGCTAATTTGCCCTTGAGGGACTAGCGTTAAAAAATGTTTTAAAAGTATTAAAACACTAACGTCTGAAGCAGGAGGTTTTTATGTCGCTTGAACTGGAACCACTCGAATCCGAAAGCAGCAACGATCAACCCGCAAACTTCGAACCGAAGAAAATGGAATACCGGGGGCCAGAACATCGCCTCGGCCCAAGAAGATTAAACCCTGACCGCCGCGCTATGCTTCGCTTTGAGCCGGACAAAAAAGATCGCCGCTCAGATACGGATCGTCGCAGTGAAGGCGTATGGAACAATGCCTATAGCCTGTGAAACAGACTAGTTGTTCGACACATTCATAAGATCTTCAATAAAGTGAGCCGCCAGCTCGTGACGCCCAGCATAACCGGATTTAGCATAAATACCGGTAGCTTGCTGGCGTACAGTTTTTTCCTTAACGTCTCGTAACTCCGAAATCTCTTTCATGGACAGCCCCTTTATCAGCAACAAAGCCACCTCGCTTTCAGATGGAGATAGGTTCCATTGCGTAAACTGAGTTTCCATAACAATCATTAAATCACCTGAAAGGCGAGCCATGCGCGACTGTTGTTCAGAAACCGTTTTATTTAACTGCCGGACACGGCTTAACTCACGAGCCAACATCAACGATACGGCAAGAAAAACTAACGCCTCAAGGGCAATATGAAAATAATTTTCATCTTCATCCAGTAAATCAGCAACAATGTCATAGGCAAAAAACAGCCCTGTTGAAATCAACACAATAGTTGCTAGGTAGTTTCGTATCTTCACCGTGCCTCGCTGGAGCCTACAGGCATATTTCTATTCATTCGGATTCTTCAATTTAAAAGACCACATTCGCTGCCAAACCGGCTTACCGACGACTGAATGGGCAAACACAGCACCAATATGCAACAGCAAATATAGCGGAATCATACCTTCGCCTATTTCATGCAGTTCTTCAATCATTTCGATCAAATCAGTTTCAGGCTCTATGCCGATAAAAAACATCAGACTTCCAGTAATGGCCATCCAGCTAAATATCAGCAAACCAAATGCCTGCACCAACCCAGCAAGACCTTCATGCCGACCCCGCTCAGGCATTTTAAACTTGAACACTGCACACATATCTTTAAGGGCTTTAACCCACTGCTGACGGGAAAACAAACCCCAGCCAAAAAATGTCAAAGGCCCTTTGCTCACCACACCAGGAATTATTCGCATCAATAGAAATGCCGCCAGGGACAAACCTAAATAGGCGTGCAATAAATAACCAAGAGTGTCACTCCCATCTTCAGCAAGCTCTGCCGTCAGGTAGGCTAAAACACCAAACAGCGCCAAGCCCATGTGTAGAATTTTTGCATACTGAGGATAACTGTAATCTTGCCCGCTCATAATCACGCCCTGCCCTAAAGTGTTTAGTTTAAGTAATGACAGCAGTTTGGCGGAGACTTACTCTGAAATAATCAGGCAAACGCACCAAAAATAACCTTATGGGACATATGTCCTATGCCCTATTTCATCAAAATCAAAAAAATATCGTTTATCTGACACACATTTACCCTACATTGCGTCAAAGTTAATTCACATAAACAGGAATGCAAAACCACCGAAGGTTACACATTCTTTTCCAAAGGTAAGGTATGAAGAAGTTAATGATTTTCTTTGCGGCGGGTTGTTTGGGCGCGTTAGCCAATAGCACCACCGTTTGGTTATTCGGTGATATGGGCATCACCCACTATCTTGGCGTATCCATTTCACCCTCTTTCACACCATCCTGGCTTTATCCTCGACTGGTATGGGGCGGGCTTTGGGGGCTGTTGTTTATTTTACCTATGCTGCAATCAAAACCATTACTGAAGGGATCAGTATTGAGTCTATTCCCGACTATCGTGCAGTTGTTTGTGGTTTTTCCTTACCAAACACGTTACGGCATTGCCGGTCTGGAGTTAGGACTGCTTACACCGCTGGCAGTGTTGTTTTTCAATTGGGTGTGGGGCGTAGTGGCGGCGTTAACGATACGACTTGCTCGTTAACGCTCATTAAAAAATCACATGTTAAAGCGGGAGATCTGACCAATTTCATAGGAATAACGGAAGTACGGTGTTCCTTCTTCCTCAAAGGGCTCGCCCTGCTGGTTGATGAAGTAACAAACGTTAGGTCCCCCACCCACACTCCAGCCTTTGGCATGAATCTCTTTATCATAGACCTCAATTACCGGAGAGTTCTGCAACACCGAATACCAAACCGTCAGACATCCCGCGACATTGGAATTCAACTGTTTGGCCCAGCCATTGGTGGTCACTTCTACAAACAAACCACCAAACTCAACCTTATCTTTTTGACCACCTTCGGCAGACCATTGCATGCGAATGGCATTGACGGCTTTTTCAAAGGCTGCCGTTACCTGCTTGGTTTCGCTCGTCTGATCATCATCAAAGACACCGGAAGATGGCCCGTAAATAAACACTAATAAAGCAGTAACTACCACGAGAACTACCACCAACTCTACTAAGGTAAAGCCGCGCTGATACATTTTTGTTTTCAAAAAGCGATTCCTCAGCCTTTATTTCATCTGACCTTCGAAGTTACAACCGTAACGTTTCAAAATTTATAGCCGATAAAGCTGACAATAAAAATAAGGTTATTTACTTTGATTATCCGGCCACACCTTGAAGCATTTCTTCCAATACTTCTAATTCCTCATTCAATACCATCCATTGTTCTTCCAATTCTGCGTTTTGTTGCTTGAGTTCACCTTGACGCTGGACAAGCTGCTGTAATTCGTCTTTATTGGCGACCTCGTAGAGAGAGGGATCGGAGAGCCTTTCTTCGATACCAGCCAGCTCCTTTTCATTGCACTCGATGTCAGCTTCAATTTTGGAAACTTTCTTTTTCAACGGCTGTAACTGTTTACGTTGCTCAGCGGCTTGGCGACGCTGTTCTTTGCGGTCAACTTTCGGGCCTTCAGATTTATCTATAGGTTTCGTTTCGCCAGTGTCCTGCTTACTTTTCAACAACCATTGCTGATATTCATCCAGATCACCATCAAAGGGGCTCACCTGCCCATCGGCCACCAGTAGAAACTGATCAACACTGTTGCGTAGCAGGTGGCGGTCGTGAGAAACCAGAATCATCGCACCGGAGAAGCTTTGCAACGCCATGGTGAGCGCGTGGCACATTTCCAGATCCAGGTGGTTAGTCGGTTCATCCATAATCAGCAAATTGGGCTTTTCCCACACCACAATCGCTAGCGCTAAACGCGCCTTTTCGCCACCGGAAAAATTCTCCGGTGAACCACTAGCCACATCACCGTGGAAGTTAAAACCACCGAGAAAATTACGGATAGCCTGTTCCGTAGCCGTCGGAGTCATTCGCTGGATATGGGTAATCGGGCTAGCGGTTAAATCCAGCGCTTCCAGCTGATGCTGGGCAAAATACCCCACATGCAGATTGTCACTGGCATGCCGTACACCGCCCTCAGCTTCATTTCGCAGAGCTAAATCACCGACCAGCGTTTTGATCAGTGTTGATTTACCTGCGCCATTAGGACCTAACAGACCAATCCGGCTACCGGGCGTAATGCTGATGCCGACACCCTTGAGGATTTCTTTATCTTCATATCCAAGACTGGCTTTCTCAAGATACAGCAACGGATTAGAGGGTTTCGGTGGCTCTTTAAAAACAAAATGGAATGGTGAATCAATATGCGCTGGAGCAATGTCTTCCATGCGCGCCAGGGCTTTTATGCGACTCTGCGCCTGTTTGGCTTTGGTAGCCTGCGCTTTAAAACGGTCAACATACTTTTGTAAGTGCGCGCGCTCAGCCTGTTGTTTCTCATAATTGGCCTGTTGCTGCGCCATACGCTCTGCATGCTGACGTTCGTACGCTGAGTAATTACCTTTGTAGTAATTGATTTTGTGCTGATGCAGGCGTGCGATATGAGTGGCAACAGAATCTAGAAAATCACGATCGTGAGAAATCAGCAACAGTGTGCCTTGATAACGTAACAACCATTGTTCGAGCCAAACCGTAGCGTCTAAATCCAGGTGGTTAGTCGGCTCATCAAGCAACATTAAATCCGACGGGCACATCAGCGCCTGCGCCAGATTTAAACGTATACGCCAGCCACCGGAGAACTCACTAACACTGCGATGATGATCTTCAGGCCCAAAACCCAAGCCATTCAACAGCTGCTGCGCGCGGCTCGGCGCCGTATGGGCATCAATCGCATCCAATTTATCAAACGCATGCGCCAGTGCCGTGTTGTTTTCACTGGCATGAGCCGCCTCAATAGCCTCTTCGGTTGCGCGCAATTCAGCATCACCATCGAGCACGTAATCCAAGGCAATGCGATCACTGTGGGCAACTTCCTGCGCCATATGCGAAATACGCAGTTTTTTAGGCAATACCACATCACCATGATCGGCATGCAACAAACCGAGGAACAACTGGAACAGACTCGATTTACCAGTGCCGTTGGCACCAATCACACCCACTCGCTGCCCGCCATGCACCAGCAGGTTGGCTTTTTCTAGCAGCGGTTTATTTCCGCGCTGCAGGCTGACTTCATTAAGACCAATCATTAAGCTTTAAACCGCCTACTCTTCATATAATTTAATTAAAGTACAAGGATCATTATCCAAATTACCCTTGCTGCCATGCTGGCGCATCAATTGCGCAGCCAGCCCGGTCATGGGTGTTGCTGAACCACGGCTTTTCGACAGATCAACACCCATATCCAAATCCTTAAGCAGCGTTTTTACATGCCAGGTCACCGCTTCAAAATCCTCAGCGGCCATGCGAGAACCGGTGATTTGCAGTGGCGTTGAATCGGCAAAGCCGCCCTTCAGAGCTGCTGGAATTAACGTCGCATCAACGCCATTTCTCTTCGCTAACGCCAGAACTTCCGCCATCACCATGACATTACAACTTACGATCATTTGATTGCAGACTTTAGTCACTTGCCCACTGCCCACCGGGCCCATGCAGGTTACCCGTGCCGACAATGGTGCCAATATAGGCCGCAGGTTATCAATCCTTGTTTCGTCACCACCCGCCATAATGGCAAGCGTTCCAGCCGTAGCACCAGCCACACCGCCTGAGACCGGCGCATCCACCCATTCCATGCCGCACTGGGCTTGTAGTTTTTCTGAAAAATCGCGGGTCGCGTCTGGTTCAATACTGGAAAAATCGATAAGGGTTTTCCCCGCACTACCATTTGCCGCAATGCCACCATCGCCAAACACCACCGCCTCAACAGCCTCAGTATTCGTCACGCAGGTCATTACAATATCTGAAGCGTTGACGAGACTAGCAATCGACGGCTGTGCCTGGGCACCTTTAGCCACCACGGTTGCCAGCTTTTCCGCACTACGATTCCAGACATTAACCGTGAAACCGGCTTCTAGCAGCCGCTTGGTCATAGGCGTACCCATTAAACCAAGGCCGATAAAACCAATGCGTGGTGCTTGCTGACTCATAGCCAAAACCCTTCAGAAATTAAACAGGCGGCTATTCTAGCAGAGTTACAGGGGGCATCCTGACCGAATAGAAAGGATATTTTCTACTGACATGTTATTTCTAACATGCGACCTAAATAACCTATATTTTTGTGTTTTAACGGAGTCCGGCTATCCACAAAGAGGTTACTCCTCCATAAAGCGATACCACAACACACCCAGCATTTCATGCAGCATCCAGGTGCTAGTCTCCAGGCTGCCAATATCGGGAACATAATCAAACACCACATTACTAGCAGGATTTGCAGTTTTAAACATAGTCGGCGCTGGCGTCACATCAAAACCCGCCTGCTCAAAACTATAGACAGCCCGCGGCATATGCCAGGCATGAGTGACCAGCAGAATTTTTTTAACGTTATCGAATTTCGTCAGCTTTCTAGAATTTTGGGCATTTTCCCAAGTGGTACGGCTTTTATCCTCGCGCCATGTTACCTCGACGAGAAATTCTTCCTCCAGTACCTTGCTCATAAACTCAGCTTCTGGCACAGAATCATCCAGCCAAGCGCCGCCAGCCACCAAAATCGGCAACCCCGTCTTGCGTTGTAAATAGGCGCCATAACGTAAGCGCACCAACCCCATAGGTTTAGCGGTATCTTCTCCGCCATACTCAGGGGCAACCCGATAACGACCCGAGCCCAGCACCACAATCGCCTGATAATCGTCAGGATTAATATTTTGCCAAACCAGCGCAGGATAACGTTCCAGTTGAGTCGCAAGAAAATGGGAAACTATCGGCGTACTCAACAATGTCAGACTAAGCAGGGAAAAACTGATCACCAATGTTTTCAGAACCCGCCAGCGACGTAGTAATAACAACGCAAAAACAATGGCGACGATGTTAACCAAAGGCGGCATTAACAGGGACTTCAGCAGTGCCCTGATCAGCATTTCATCCATTAAAAAATCCAGAGAAAGCCTTTGCATCGTCATGCATTTAAAAATGCCACTTGATATAAAGGCTTTAAGGTGAAGGTATAAAGTGTGTTACTCGTGGCTAGTACGCTGAAACTGATCGCCACCGCATTCTGAGCAGCTCATTAAAAACCCGGGTTTGATGAACTCCTGCTCAGTTTCGCAGTTATTACATACAAAGGTGCCTGCCAGTACATACTCATTACTCACGTAGACTTCTTCGTCGTGCTCGGCCAGCTCTTCTTCCAGCTGGTGCTGTTCAATAATCGATTTATCGGCAACTTGCTTCAACATGCTTTGTAGCTTGTTCTCCAGCAGCCCCATATCGAATTTGAGCCAGTCTGCCAAGCCTTTACCGGTTTGCCCCATAAAACGATTAAGATTTTTTAAATCACGCTTAAGGTAGGCGCCCAACAGGCTAACTTCCTGCTTTGTCAGCTCCTCAACATCTTCTTCAAACTCAATAGCTTGATCAATACCGTGCTTCAGCTCTTCGAGCGTAACTTTTTCAGCCTTGCCTAAAGACTCTTCGACGCGGTGGACAATACGTTCATACGCCTTTTCATGGTGCTCAGTCATATTCAATCTCTCAATAAATCTATAGATTAAAAAAACCACTATTTACGCAATTTCTGCGTCAGCTTCGTACTCAAATACCCGATACAGCGGGGCAGGCTCTCCTCATGTATTTCAATATACACTGCCGTTCTCCGTGCGCGGCTTCCTTAACCCCACGAAAATATTGAATTTTATCGCTTCCTTTGGCGGAAAAGCCCTTTCATCTCTTAATCACAGACCCTCATTATAGTATCCTACGCGTTTCCCTTTTCCAGGTATAGTTTTGACAATGGACCAGCGCTACCAACCCCATGACATCGAGCAGGCCGCCCGCGCCTTCTGGGATGAACACAAAAGTTTCGAAGTTCACCCCGATCCAGACAGGGAAAAATATTATTGCCTGGCCATGTTCCCTTACCCCAGTGGCAAGCTGCACATGGGCCACGTACGCAATTACACCATTGCTGATGTGATTGCGCGCTACCAACGCATGCTGGGCAAAAACGTGATGCAGCCGATGGGCTGGGATGCGTTTGGCCTGCCTGCTGAAAATGCCGCCATCAAGCACAACACTGCGCCAGCTAAATGGACCTACTCCAACATTGAGTACATGAAAGCGCAGCTTAAACAGCTGGGCTTTGCCTACGACTGGAACCGCGAACTCGCCACCTGCCAGCCTGATTATTACCGTTGGGAGCAGTGGTTCTTCACCCGCCTGTACGAAAAGGGCATGGTCTACAAAAAAGTGGCCGCTGTTAACTGGTGCCCCAATGACATGACGGTACTGGCCAACGAGCAGGTGATTGATGGCTGCTGCTGGCGTTGTGATACCGCGGTAGAACGCAAGGAAATCCCGCAGTGGTTTATTAAAATCACCGATTACGCCGAAGAACTGCTAGAAGGTCTGGATAATTTACCAGGCTGGCCTGAGCAAGTGCGCACCATGCAACGCAACTGGATCGGCCGCTCAGAAGGTGTGGAGATGTCTTTCCAGCTGGCGACACCGGTTGCAGATTTGCCTGATCACTTTGATATTTACACGACTCGTCCCGACACTCTAATGGGTGTCACCTATATCGGCGTGGCCGCAGAACATCCATTATCATTAGCCGCTGCCGAGAACAACCCGGAACTGGCTGACTTCATCAAGGAATGTAAAACCAATTCCGTTGCTGAATCGGACATGGCGACTCTTGAGAAAAAAGGCATCGACACCGGCTACAAAGCCATTCATCCGTTGACCGGTCGTGAAGTACCGGTTTATGCCGCCAACTTTGTATTGATGGGTTACGGCTCAGGCGCTGTCATGGCGGTACCGGCGCACGATCAGCGCGATTGGGAGTTCGCCCACAAATACGGCCTGCCCATTGAACAGGCCATTGCGCCCGCTTCCAACGATCAAAGCTGTGATCTCAACGAATGCGCCTTTACTGAAAAAGGTGTACTGGTTAACTCCGGTGAATTCGACGGCATCAGCTCAGCCGACGCCTTTGATGCCATTGCTGCCAAGCTCGAAAGCCTCGACAAAGGTCGCAAAACCATTAACTATCGTCTGCGCGATTGGGGCGTGTCACGCCAACGTTATTGGGGTTCGCCAATCCCGATGTTTAATGAACCTGGCGGCGGTGAAATTCCAATCCCGGCTGACCGCCTACCAGCCCTGCTGCCTGAAGATGTGGTCATGGATGGCGTTCATTCACCAATCAAAGCCGATCCGCAATGGTGTAAAACAGAACATAACGGCCAGGCTGTTGAACGCGAAACCGATACCTTCGATACCTTTATGGAATCTTCCTGGTACTACGCACGTTTCTGTAGCCCTAACTATCAGGACGGCATGCTTGATTCCGACGCAGCCAACTACTGGCTACCGGTGGATCAATATGTCGGTGGCATCGAACACGCTATTCTGCATCTGCTGTACGCGCGCTTCTTCCACAAACTGATGCGCGACGAAGGCTTGATCACCAGTGATGAGCCCTTCAAGAAGCTACTGTGTCAGGGCATGGTGCTCAAAGACGGCACCAAAATGTCGAAATCCAAGGGCAACACTGTTGACCCTCAGGAGCTGATCAGCCAATACGGCGCCGATACTGTGCGCCTGTTCACCATGTTTGCGGCGCCTCCCGAGCAATCTCTGGAATGGTCCAACAGCGGCGTAGAGGGCGGCAACCGCTTCCTGAAACGCGTCTGGAAAATGGTGAACACTCACCTTGCTGCTGGCACGCCGGGCGAATTAAAGATTGATGAGCTAGCAGACGCGCAACAGGATTTACGTCGCAAAACCCACGCCACCATTTCCAAGGTGACCGACGACTACGGTCGCCGCCAAACCTTCAACACCGCCATTGCTGCTGTAATGGAGCTGATTAACGAAGTGAACAAACTGGCGGATCGTTCCACGCCATTAGGCTTGGCGGTTGAACGTGAAGCGCTGGAAGCCGCAACCCAGTTGCTGGCGCCTATTGTGCCGCACATCAGTCATGCGCTATGGCAGCTATTAGGCCACGAAAACGCCATTATTGATCAGCCTTGGCCGCAGTTTGATGAATCTGCATTGAAACAATCCACCATCGAAATGGTGGTACAGGTGAATGGCAAAGTACGCGCCCGACTGGCCGTGGACGCCGACGCCGACAAGGACAGCATCGAAAAGATCGCCCTGGCCGAAGAAAACGTGCTACGTTTCATCGAAGACAAAACCGTGCGTAAAGTGATTGTTGTGCCCGGCAAACTTATCAACATCGTTGTGGGAGGCTAAGGCCCGATGCAGATTTTGAAAATCAAACCATTAGCTGTTTTTGCGATTGCTGCCGCCCTGTTATTACAGGGTTGCGGCTGGCACCTGCGCGGCGCACAACCGTTGCCGCAGGAGTTACAATCGTTGCACCTGCAAACAGCTTCCGAAAACAGCGTCTTTACTCGCTCACTGAAACGCTCGCTAAAAGCTATGGATGTCAGCTTGACTGAAAGTGCCACTGATGCGCCCTACAGCCTCAAGGTATCGAATATTACCAACACCTCTCGCACGTTGAGTGTAACCAGCAGCGCCCGCGTTGCCGAATACGAAATCACCTCTTCGCTGACCTTTTCCGTGAGCAATATCGTGGGTGAACAACTGGTCACGCCAACCTTGCTGAGCACAGAAAAAACCTACCTCTACAACAGCAGCAATGCCACCAGTGCGTTTGAAGAAGAAGCCTTGCTTCGTAAGGAAATGGAGCGCGATTTGATTCAGCAATTGATGCGTCGTTACCGAGCGATCAAACCCTCTATCGAAGTGACTGAAGTAGAATAATGAATGTACGCCTTGATCAACTGGAGTCACAGCTCCAGCAAGGCCTGAAAGCTGTTTATATTGTCTCAGGTGACGAACCGTTGCAGGTCCAGGAGGCCTGCCAGCTGATTCGTCACGCCGCCAAAGCTAATCATTTCGACGAACGCGAAAGCTACACCGCTGATAACAGTTTTAACTGGAATGAATTGCTGGCCGCAGGCAATGCGCTATCGCTGTTTGCCTCACAAAAGTTAATTGAGCTGCATCTGCCCAACGGCAAACCGGGAACCGAAGGCTCCAAGGCATTACTAAGCTACTCAGAAAGCCCCCCCGACAGCAATGTGCTGCTGATCAACTCAGCTAAACTCGATAAAAATTCAAAAAACAGCAAGTGGTTTAAAGCACTCGATAGCATCGCTGTGCATGTTGAAATTTGGCCCATTGAAAGCCAGCAGTTGCCGAAATGGATTGATCGTCGTATGCGTCAGGCCGGATTGGAACCGGACCGAGAAGCAACAAGTCTGTTGGCCGAGCTGGTGGATGGCAACCTGTTGGCCGCAAGCCAGGAAATCGAAAAGTTAAAATTACTACTACCCGAAAACCAACCACAGGTCAGTGCTCAAACCATCCGTGACTGTGTCGTTGATAGCGCTCGTTATAACGCGTTTAATCTGGTCGACTGCGCCTTCAAGGGCAACGCTAAAGAATGCGTAAAAATGCTGAACGGACTGCATGACGAGGGCGTAGAACCCTTGTCATTAGTCTGGATACTGGCCCGAGAGGTACGCCAGCTATCCCTCATCAAACAGGATATGCAGTTGGGGCGCTCAGCTGATCAAGCCATGCAGGCTCAACGTATCTGGCGTAACCGTCAGCCGCTCATCGGCAAAGCACTGGCACGCCTTTCCTCCCAACAGCTGGCAACTCTCAACCAACAAGTTGCCCACGTAGACCAATTAGCCAAGGGCATGCATCAGGGCAATGTCTGGGATCAGCTGGAACAGATCACTCTGACGCTTGCTGGCATTTATTTACCGCCAAGCCAGTAACCCTGCGGTTACAAACACCTAACGAAAAACCTCCAACACCCGAACACAAAAAAGCCCCATCGAATATTCCGACGAGGCTTTTTTTATTGCTACTGATTAGCGGCCGTAAAAGGCCGTTAACAGATCTTACTTTCTAATCAACTTTTCAACGCTAGCGCTAATTACAGCAGTTACGCGACGATTTTGCTGACGACCATCACGCGTGTCATTGCTGTCACGAGGCTGATCTTCGCCGTAGCCTTTAGCCGTAACACGACCGGCTTCAACATCCATTTCGTTAACCAGCACACCACGAACGGCATCAGCGCGACGCTGTGACAGATCCTGGTTGTAGCTCGCTTCACCGCGATCATCAGTGTGACCTTCAATCACAGCGGTTGATTTAGGGTAGGTGTACATAAAGTCAGCGACACGCTGAATTTCAGGCATAGAGCCTGCTTTAATATCCGCTTTATTAGTATCGAACAGTACTTCCAGGTCGATGCTCACAGACTCAATAGACATTCTTGGGCAACCATCGCTGTCAACAGCCAGACGAGCCGCCGTGCCTGGGCACTTGTCCATATCATCAGTCACACCATCACCATCGGAATCCAAAGGTGCTGGCTCAGGCTCGGCGGGAGCCGGCGCAGAAGCCGAGCTGTTGCCAAACACGTAAGTAAGACCCAGGGTCGCCAATGTATCCAGATCGCTGTCTTCGTCACCGTAGATAGCGCGCACATCTGCACGCAGAGAAGCCGCTTTAGTAATTGCGTACTTAACACCGCCACCAAAGTTAATGATCGTTTCATCACTATCGGCTGAACCCACCGGCTCAAAATTTATTTCACCAATACCGGCTGCCAGGTAAGGCGTCCAGTGGCCATTACGATCAAAGTGGTACAGACCGTCTAAACGATACATATCAGCTTCAACACTGGCACCTCCATCATTGGTCAGGCTATCGATATCAGTGTAAACAGCTTCAACTGCCCAATGCTTGTCGATGATATAACCCAGACCAATTTCACGTACGGTGCCATTATCCAGTCCACGATCCGAATCAGTCAGATACTTACCTGCGCCAAGTAAAACGCTGAACTTGCCATCGCTATCCAGATCATCATGTGCCTGTGCAACACCGGCCAAGCCGATCATTACTGCACAAGAACCTACTAAACTTTTTATTTTCATATCCCTTATCTCCTTACAATGGCTTAAAAATATTCGGTGCTAATTATTACATCTTACTTCGCGGGCATTCTACCCTTCTTTTCTATTAACAGCGGCATACCATACAATTCATTACATTGTAGCGTCACCGGCTTGCCGGTCAGCATGATAAGACGATCGCACCAGCGGCCCGCTGGCCACACTTTTAAAACCCAGCTCGCGGGCACGCTGCGCATATTCAGCGAATTCATCGGGATGAACAAATCGTTCGACCGGCAAGTGATTGAGACTTGGCTGCAAATATTGACCGATGGTAATCATGTCAACATCATGATCACGCAGATCCTGCATCACCTGATAAATCTCTTCCTTGGTTTCACCCAAACCCACCATCAAACCGGATTTAGTCAGCACCTCAGGCTGGCGTTGTTTGTGGTTTTTCAAAAGATCCAGCGACCACTGATAATCCGAACCCGGGCGAATCTGGCGATATAAACGTGGCACAGATTCCAGGTTATGGTTAAACACATCGGCAGGTTCGACAGCCAAGGCCTCCAAGGCCACGTCCATACGGCCGCGAAAATCCGGCACCAACACTTCAATTTTTATGTCCGGCATTAATTGTCGAGTTTCGCGAATACACTCGGCAAAGTGCGCCGCCCCGCCATCTCGTAGATCATCACGATCCACCGAGGTAATCACCACGTAGGACAACTTCATTTCGGCAATCGCTTCTGCCAGATGACGTGGTTCATCGACTTCTAACGGGTTAGGCCGACCATGGGCCACATCACAGAAGGGACAACGGCGGGTGCAAATTTCACCCATGATCATAAAAGTAGCCGTGCCGTGGCTAAAACATTCAGCCAGATTCGGGCAGGCGGCTTCTTCACACACTGAGGCTAATTTGTTTTTACGTAGAATCTTTTTAATGTGTGCCACTTCGGGCGAAGTCGACATACGTACACGAATCCAATCGGGCTTACGCAGCGGTGTTTCAGTGGGAATAACTTTTATGGGGATACGATCAACCTTATCGGCACCACGCAGTTTTACACCTTGCTCCACCCGTTTTGCTTTAGCCGGACGTGCTTTATTGCCAACTTCGGTATTCGACATTATTCCTCACTCCAACCCAGCATTTCTGCTCAGTCTGGGCAGTAGCCCAGACGATTTTTTAAATGATTAACCAATCGCTCACATACCTGAGCTTCATCGACGTGCGCAACAAAATCGCTGAGACGAGTTACCTGCAAACCTTCATAGCCACACACATTAATACGTGAAAAGGGCTCCAGATCCATGTCCATATTCAGGCTCAAACCATGGTACGTGCAGTTTTTCCGCACCCGCAAACCTAACGATGCAATCTTATGCTCATTGACGTAAACACCGGGGGCTTTGTCTTGCGTTTGTGCGTTAATACCCAGATCGGTTAACAGATCAATCAACGCCAGTTCTATTTGCCTCACCAGACGCCGTACACCCAGCTCACGGCGGCGCAAATCAATCATCAAATAGGCAATAAGTTGTCCGGGGCCGTGGTAGGTCACCTGACCGCCACGATCACTTTTTACGATGGGAATATCGCCCGGCGCTAACAGATGTTCTCTTTTACCGGCTTGGCCCAGCGTAAACACGGGCTCATGCTGCAACAGCCAGATTTCATCGACGGTATCCGCATCACGGGCATCGGTAAAAGCCTGCATCTGTTGCCATACTTGCTGGTAGGGTTGCAACCCCAGCTGCTTAACCCGCACCTGCGTGGCCGCATGTATACTCATGTCAGTCTCGAAAATCAGATAACCATCGTCACACGGCCGGAAGCTTTAAGTTCTTCAAAAATTGCTTCCAACTGATCAACACCGGTCGCGATAATGGTAAAACGAACCGAGTAAAAGTTGCCGTTACGGCTGGGATTGATTTCAACTTTTTCAGGATCAAGATCATCGGCATGCTTTTTAACGACATCAATCACAAACTGCTTGTAATCCGGAGCCGCACGACCGACGACCTTGATAGGATACTCACAGGGGAATTCGATTTTAGGGGCTTCTTGTTGCTCTAGATCTGTCACGTTTAACCTGCAATAAGCTGTTGTTTATAGGCTTGATACTGCTGCATGGCATTGTACCACACGACACCCTTTTGACCGTCACCCACGGGCTTGTCATCAAGCTCGGTAACCGGCACGATTTCACGCGTTGAGCTGCTAATCCAAACCTCATCAGCACGCTTGAGCAGCGCTTCTGACGGCGCCTCTTCGCGGCATTCAATGCCCGCTGCACGAGCCAGTTCCAGCACCAAATCACGGGTAATGCCACCCAGAATCAACTCATTTTTAGGTGCGGTATAAATCACCCCGTCTTTGATCACAAAAACATTGGCAGCGGCGGCTTCTGTTACAAAACCATCACGGATCAAAATCGCATCCTGCGCACCCGCCTGGGTCGCCTGCTGTTTCAGCAAGACATTAGGCTGTAAACAAATCGACTTAATAAAACATTGCAGCCAACGGTTATCGACAACCGTTACCGCCTTGATGCCAGTCACCTGATCCAACTCTTGCACCGGCGTAAAGGGTGTCGCCATCATAAATACGGTGGGGATGGTACTACCGGGCAACGCATGATCTCGCTTGGCCTCTGCGCCACGTGTAATTTGCAGATACACCGACAGGTTTCCAGCACCATTCAATTCAATCAGATCGGCGATCAAAACCGACCAATCCTCTGCAACGTCAAGCTGAATGGCATCAAGGCTCTGCTGCAAACGCTGCAAATGTTCTTCAAGACGCAATGGCTTGCCCGCATAAACCGGGATCACTTCGTAAACACCATCACCGAATAAAAAGCCGCGGTCGAGCACCGATACCTGCGCTTCCTCAACAGGCATAAAGGCACCATTCAGATAAACAGACATAAGCAGGCCCTAGCTGATCAGCTTAACGAAAAATAACACCAGTTGATCCCACAGACGTTTGAAAAAGCCGCCCGGCTCAACTGAATTCAGCGCTACCAGTTGTTGATCAAGCACCACCTTATCCTGCAGTTTCACCTGAATCTTGCCGTATTCGCTACCCGCCTGTACGCCTGCAGTGATGTACTCATCAACCAGCAAACTGGCCTGCAAACTGGAGTATTGCCCGCGTGGCACGGTGATATAAACATCCTCCACTACCCCCAGATTTACCTGGCCGTCGGCGCCACCCCAAACCTTGGCTTCTTCCAGCACGTCACCGGCGCTGTAGAGTTTACGTGTTTCGTAATAGCGGAAACCGTAGGTCAGCAGCTTTTGTGTTTCAGTGGCGCGAGCTTCTTCGCTCTTGGTACCCAGTACCACGCCAATCAGCCGCATGCCGCCACGTTCGGCAGAGGCGACCAAGCAATAACCGGCCTCTTCGGTATGACCTGTTTTCAGGCCATCAACACTTTTATCGCGCCACAATAATTTATTGCGGTTGGGCTGACGAATATTGTTATAGGTGAAGGACTGTTCGGAATAAATTTTATAATGCTGTGGATGCTCAACAATAATGGCACGGGCCAGCTTGGCCAAATCCGCAGCCGTTGTGTAATGATGCTGTGACGGCAGACCGGTAGCGTTCATATAATTCGTGCTGTTCATACCCAGCAAACTGGCATGCTGGTTCATCAAGTCCGCAAAGGCGTCTTCACTACCGGCAATAAATTCAGCCATGGCGACACTGGCGTCGTTACCCGATTGAATAATAATGCCCTTCAACAGGTCGCCAACAGACACCGAAGTGCCCTCTTTGATAAACATCCGTGAACCCGGTGTTTTCCACGCTTTAATGCTAATACGCACCTTGTCGCTGTTGGAAATATTACCCTTATCCAGCTCATGGGTCGCAATGTAGCTGGTCATCATTTTGGTCAGGCTGGCGGGCGGCATTACCTCATCGGCATTTTGCGACACCAACACTTTGCCACTGTGGGCATCAATCAACAAAAAGCCCTTGGCGGCTATCTGCGGCGCAGCCGGAATCAAAGGATTAGCAGCAAGTGCCAGCTGCCCCATCAACAACATCAGGGTTGCTACAACCAATTTGCTTAGTACATTCATAGTCAATCGATACTCAAATATTAAAAGTGTTTAAACAAGCTGAGACCTTTGCATAAAGCAGGGACGAAAGAAAAATGAGATATAATTTTCCAGATTGAGGCGAGAAACGCAGGCAATAGCGAGCTATTGGCAAGTTTTTCAACGAAAAGCGGGGCAATTTTAACCATTTTTATTCGTCATTTGTTTTGTGCAAAAATCTCAAATTACAGCTTAGGTAATGCCAGAATCAGCGACGTGCCAAAACCATTACGGCTGATCAGATCACGAACCTGTTGCGCCGCCGATAAATCACGAACCGGGCCAATGTGAACCTTGTGCAGACTAGGTGCATGCCGTTGATCGAGATAGACCACCACATCTTCGCCAGTCAGCGTTTGTAAATTCTGTTTCAGACGCCGTGCTAAATCAAAACTGGAAAAAGCGCCCACCTGTACAAAAATCTTATCACCTGCCGCCAACGCTGCTGAGGGAAGCGTTGACGTCGATGTGTGCGCCTCAACAACCGCCGCCGGTACAACCGAATAGTTAGGCTGAAGCGGTGCTAAGGGCTGAGACTGCTGAACCGGAGGTGCGGGGGTAACGGCCACAGCCGGTTGATATTTTTCACCTTGCCAGGCCACCGGATCAATCGCTTCAATACGTACCCGCGCAGTGCCCAGTTTGGCATAACCTAATTTCGTGGCCGCCGCATAGGACAAATCGATCAAACGATCACCGTGAAAAGGGCCGCGATCATTGACGCGTACAATGACATGGCGACCATTATTCAGGTTCGTCACCTTGGCATAGGTGGGAATCGGCAAGCTTTTATGGGCTGCCGTCATGCTATACATGTTGTAGATTTCGCCATTGGAGGTCTGATGGCCATGAAACTTGGAACCGTACCAGGACGCCGTACCCGTAGCGGTATAGCCCAAGCTGCTGGGCATCACCCAATATTGCTTGCCAAACACCCGATAGGGACTTTTATTACCGCCACGGCTACGTGGCTCAACCCGTGGCACAGCATCGGCAACTGCACCGACATTTTGCTGGTAGCTTGGAGCCGAGTCGTGGCGCTGCTGATAACGCGAAGAGGGATTACTGCCACAGGCAGACAGCAGCAACAAACTGCCGATCAAGCTGGTTAGCAGTGCAACCCGTCGTATTGCGCCTTTACTGGTCATAAACCTACTTCTCTTATTAGCCTAGTTGGCTATTTTCTGACTCAACTGATAAACCGACATCGCATACAGCGCACTGTGATTGTAACGCGTAATCACATAGAAATTATGCAAGCCAAGCCAGTATTCTTTCCCTTTCATGCCGGTAAAACGTATTGGTGTAGCTGGTTGCGCGACATTCAAATCATCCCGAGGCTGCAAACCCAAGGCAATCAATTCGGATAACTGGTAATCCGGATGCAGGTTTTTACGCCCCTTCACCCAGGTAATATTTTTACTATTACCACTGAAGCGCGCTTTACTGACCACCGGCTCATTGCTCTTCCATCCATGACGAGCAAAATAATTAGCCACACTGCCAATCGCATCGACCGGATTATGCCAAATATCCCGGCGCCCATCATCATCGAAATCAATCGCATAATTCAGAAAACTACTGGGCATAAACTGGCCGTAACCCATAGCGCCGGCATATGACCCCTTCAGGCTGGCCGGGTTCACCTGCTCCTCGCGTGTCAGTACAAGAAAGGCTTTCAGCTCTTTACGAAAGAAGGCGCTACGACGCGGATAATCAAACGCCAAGGTGCTCAGGGCATCCAGTACCCGTAACCTACCCGCCTGCTTACCATAACGCGTTTCCACGCCGATGATGGCGACAATAATTTCAGCTGGCACGCCAAATTGCTGCTCAGCGCGTAATAACGCCTCACGATGCGTGACCATGAAATCCTTACCGCCATTCGCGCGTTTAGTCGTCACAAAGATAGGCCGATAATCTTTCCAGGGCTTACCCTCAGCAGGCGCATCCATCAATTGAACAATGCGATCTTTGTAGCGCGCCTCAGCAAAAACGTCGAGCAATAGGTCTCGATCAAAAGCATGCTCAGCCACCATCTCATCAATCAGCTTCAAGGCCTCAGGATGTTTTTCATAGCTGCGCGCTAACTCATTATCCGCCCAACTATTGAACGAAAAAAATGCCGCCAATATCACCATGGCGGAAGCGATTATTCTATTAAATCTCATGCTTCTTGCTCTCTATTTACTTACTGGTAATCTATCGAGGTAATACTTTTTTATGGGTCTGAATCGACATCAACAAACCGAAGCCAACAAACAAGGTCACAATGGAGGTACCGCCATAGCTTATCAAAGGTAACGGCAGCCCGACCACCGGTAACAAGCCGGTAACCATGCCAATATTGACAAAAAAGTAAAAGAAAAAGGTCAACGTCAGACTGCCTGCCAGCAGACGACCGTAGGTATCATCGGCACGCACCGCAATAAAAAAGCAGCGTGTCACAACCAACAGATACAAAACCAACAGACCTAGGACACCTAAAAAGCCAAATTCTTCAGCAAATACTGCAATAATAAAATCAGTATGACTTTCGGGCAAAAAATCCAGGTGCGACTGAGTACCCTGCAACCAGCCCTTACCTTCCAATCCTCCCGAACCGATGGCAATTTTTGACTGGATAATATTCCAGCCGGAACCGTGCAAATCACTTTCTGGATTCAAAAATGTCATCACCCGTTGCTTCTGGTAGCCCTTCATCAGGAACATCCAGAACAAAGGCAAACAGGACGATACCAGTGCAGCAAAGCCAAAAATCAATCGCCATTGAATGCCGGCAAACAACAAAACAAACAGCCCTGAGGCGCAGATCAATAACGAAGTCCCCAAGTCAGGCTGTTTGGCAATCAGCAGCGTCGGGATCATCACAAACAGCAACCCCACGCCCACATGCTTTAATCGGGGCGGCAAATAGCGATCGGCAAAATATCCGGCCAGCGCCATCGGCACCGCCACTTTCATAATTTCCGAGGGCTGGAAACGCGGTAATCCAGGAATGGCCAGCCAGCGCTGTGCGCCCTTGGCACCCACCCCCATCACCAATACTCCGATCAACATCAACACGCCCACCCCATACAACCAGGGCGACCAGCGTCGATAGTGATACGGACTGATTTGCGCAACCACAAACATTACAACCAGCGCGATACCAATCCGTGTTGCCTGACGCTGCACCGTCGCCATGCTTTGGTCACTGGCGCTGTATAACACCGTCAAACCCACAGCACATAGCATCAGCAATAACAGCAGCAGCCAGCCATCAATGTGCAGCCGGTTGAGAATATGCTGCCGACTTTGGAAAGCGTGTGACGCGCGGGGTAATTGGCGTAAAAAATCTTTACTCACTTCGTGCCACCTCGGCCTTGGCTGCGGCTAGTTTAGGCAGCAGATAAGCATCCATTACCTTTCGTGCAACCGGTGCCGCTGACGTACTACCACCACCACCATTTTCAACAATCACCGCAATCGCAATACGCGGATCATCGGCTGGCGCAAAGGCGACAAACAGGCCATGATCCTGATTGCGCTCCTTAACCTTTTCGACGTCGTATTCTTCATCCTGTTTGATGCCCACCACCTGCGCGGTACCTGTTTTCCCAGCGATACGATAACTGACATCGCGACCAATGCCCTGCGCGGTGCCTCGGCGACCGTGTACGACGCTTTCCATCGCGTCGATCATTTTTTCCCAGTCAGCCTCACGTTTTAGTGTCACATTCTCCGGTACGGCGGCGATTTCTTCAGTAGAGGGCAGCGCATCAATATAACTTTTATCCCCGCGAATCTGTTTAAGCATTCGTGGTTGCAACCAGCGCCCACGATTGGCCAATACTGCTGTCGCCGTCGCCAACTGCAAGGGCGTAGCCAACATATAACCCTGGCCGATACCAACATTCAACGAGTCTCCGGTATACCAGGGCTGGCCGGTTTTAGCTTTTTTCCAGCTTGTTGAAGGCAATATTCCCCTCACCGCTTCAGACACATCCAGGCTGATGCGCTGACCAAAACCAAACTGCCATAAAAAGTCATGCAAATCATCCACATTCATGTGGTGAGCCAGCTCATAAAAATAGGTATCACAGGACTGGGCAATTGCGAGCTGCAAATCAACCTTGCCATGCCCCCACTTTTTCCAGTCACGATAAAAGCGGCCACCCTCGGTGAGCTGATACCAACCCGGATCACGAATAGTGTGCGCCCAGTTAATATGGCCATACTCCAAACCGCCTAGGGCAACAAACGGTTTTACCGTCGAACCCGGCGGATATTGGCCCCGCAATGCGCGATTAAACAATGGTAAATCTAATGAATCTCTTAACGAGGCGTAGCTTTTAGTATCAATGCCCGTTACAAACAGGTTAGGGTCAAAACTGGGCTGACTGACCAGCGTGATAATGCCACCCGTCTGCGTATCGATCGCAACCACCGCACCACGGCGATCACCCAGCGCCTGCTCTGCCACACCCTGCAATTCGCTATCCAAATACAGCGTAATATCTGCGCCCGGCACCGGATCATCACGCTCCAATACGCGCAATACACGCCCTCGCGCGGTGACTTCAACACGTTGGAAACCGACTAAACCATGCAGCTGCGCCTCATAGAATTTCTCCACCCCCAGCTTGCCCACGCTCTGAGTACCACTGTAATTGACGGGATCAATACGTTTGAGTTCCCGCTCATTAATGCGGCCCACATAACCCAATACATGAGCCGCGGATTTGGTAAAGGGGTAATGCCGCACCAGTTGCGCTTCCACCGAAACACCCGGCAAACGGTGACTGTTAACCGCCAGAATGGCAATTTCCTGCTCGCTCAATCGAGAGCGCAGCATTACCGGCTCGTGGGGACGACGACGTTGTTTGGAACGCTTTGCAAAACGTTCCAGATCCCCTTCAGAGATTGGCAGCAAATCCTGTAACAAGACTAACGTTTGCTCAACATCCTCAACCCGCTCAAGAATTAAATTCAGGCTTTGACTGGCCCGATTATTGGCAAGTAATTTTCCATTGGTGTCATAAATAAGCCCACGGTTAGGAACAATAGGCTGCAGTAGTACTCGATTATTGTCCGAAGCCGCGGCGTAGTGTTCATGCTGCATCACCTGCAAATAGAAAATACGTCCGGCTAACACACACACCAGCATCACCACCACAATCCAGAACAGGATGGCACGAAAGGTGAAAATACGGGTTTCGCGGATAGGGTCTTTAAAGTCGCGGTTTTTCATTACAGCCGACTGATGAAGGGCATGTTACTCGTTAAGCTCGGTGATAGGGGTGGTTATTCAGCAGACTCCAGGCCCGGTAAATCTGTTCCGACAAAATAACACGCACCAATGGGTGAGGATAGGTCAGGTTCGATAACGACCAACGCTGTTTGGCCAACGCCAGGCATTCAGCCGACAAACCATCAGGCCCGCCAATTAACAACGCCACATTCTGTCCACCCATTTGCCAGTCACTGACGGTACTGGCCAGCTGCTCTGTACTCCACTGACGTCCTTCGACATCCAGTGCCACCACATGCTCATCTTTGCCAAGCGCAGCGAGAATCAGCTTGGATTCCTTTTCAATAGCACGCTTAACATCCGCACCCTTGCCACGATGACCCGGCGCGATCTCAACCAATTCCAGTTTCAAATCCGCTGGCAGGCGTTTAGCGTATTCCTGAAAACCAGTGGTTACCCAGGCAGGCATTTTGGTGCCCACACAAATAAGGCGAATACGCATACTAGTGGTTACTCGATAAAGTTACTGAACGCTGTCCTGCTGATCATCTGGCAGCGGCTGCCAAAGTTTTTCAAGATCGTAGAAATCACGGGTATCTGGCATCATCACATGTACCACCACATCACCTACATCCACCAACACCCACTCAGCGGCATCTGAACCTTCAGTGCCTTTAGGCTGCTGGCCATTTTCCTTCAGTTTCATCAGCACATTTTCTGCTGCAGCTTTGACATGACGTCGAGACGTACCCGAAGCAATAATCATGAAATCCGTAACATTGGACTGACCTTTAACATCAATCGTTTTGATATCAACCGCTTTCATGTCTTCCAACGCATCAACCACCAGCTCTACTATTTTTTCGCCCTGCATAAATCCTCGTTACTACTTAATTGACCGATATAATCGGTGTTGTTCGATATAATCCCACACTGACTCGGGAAGTAAATACCTGGCCGACTGGCCTGTGTTAATTAGCGCCCGAATACGGGTCGCCGAAATATCCAGTAACGCTAGCTGTTGAACCAACACCCGACCGTTACTTGCTTGCTTTAATTGTTCGCTTGAAGCCACCTGTCGCGCCTTTAAAAAACGCGCCATCACTCCCTCTGTTGGCAACGATACACCCGGTCGCTCGGTGACCACTATATTGGTCAGACCGATCAGCTGCTGCCAGCAATGCCAACTGGACAGACTGGCAAATGAGTCCATGCCCATCACCAGGTTCAAGGATACATCGTTACCCAGTTCACTGCGCATTTCCGTAAGGGTATCCACTGTAAAAGTGTCACCCTCGCGCTCCAGCTCGCGGGTATCAACCGATAATCGCGGCTCATTTTTAACTGCCAGTTCCACCATCGCCAAGCGTTGCTCAGCGGTGCAATCCGGTGTTTCGCGATGCGCTGGCACATGACAGGGCATTAAACGTACCTCATCAAACCCCAGCTGACTTATCTCCAGCGCCGGGCGCAGGTGTCCAAAATGAATGGGATCAAAGGTGCCGCCCAGAATGGCGATGCTACGCATCTCTTTAACCCTGTTTAAGTGCGAATGTGCCCATCACCCAGCACAACATATTTCTGCGACGTCAGACCATCAAGGCCGACCGGGCCACGGGCATGAATTTTGTCGGTGGAAATACCAATTTCCGCACCCAAGCCATATTCAAAACCATCGGCAAAACGTGTTGAAGTGTTCACCATGACCGAGCTGGAATCCACCTCGTTAAGAAAAGCACGTGCACGGGTGAAATTTTCAGTGATAATCGAATCGGTATGATGCGAGCCATAATGGTTAATATGGGCAATCGCCGCATCCATATCCGCAACTACTTTGATCGACAGGATCGGCGCCAGATATTCCGTCTGCCAATCCTCTTCGGTAGCAGGAACAGCTTTAGCGACAATCGCACAGGTTTTTTCGCAACCACGCACCTCAACTTCGGCAATCGAATAGTGCATGCACAGGCGCGGCAAAATATCGGACGCCACATCCTCGTGAATCAGCAAGGTTTCCATGGTGTTGCAGGTGCCATAACGCGACGTTTTGGCATTCAGTGCAACATTCGTGGCCTTGTCATAATCGGCATCATCGTCGATATAAACATGACAGATACCGTCAAGGTGTTTGATGACGGTAACTTTAGCGTCACGACTGATGCGCTCAATCAGACCTTTACCGCCGCGAGGCACAACTACGTCCACATATTCGGGCATGGTGATCAACTCACCCACCGCCGCACGATCCGTAGTAGAAATAACTTGAACGGCTTCGGCAGGCAGACCCGCTTCTTCCAAACCTTGGCGGATACACTCGGCAATGGCTTGATTGGAATGAATCGCTTCAGAGCCGCCACGCAGAATAGTCGCGTTGCCGGATTTCAAACACAGGCTGGCCGCTTCAGCAGTCACATTGGGCCGGGACTCATAAATAATGCCAATCACACCCAACGGCACGCGCATCTTACCCACCTGAATGCCGGAAGGACGGTAATTTAAATCAGTGATCTCGCCGACAGGATCAGCCAGCGCCGCTACCTGCTGCAGACCTTCGATCATGCCATCGATCGTCGACTCTTTAAGCTCCAACCGATCCAGCATCGCGCTATCGAGGTTATTGTCACGCGCCGCGGTCATGTCTTTAGCATTCGCCGCCAACAACGCTTCACGCGAAGATTCAATGGCCTCAGCCATCGCCAATAATGCTTTGTTTTTCTTGCCGGTATCAGCCCGCGCCACTTCACGTGCTGCCGCTCGTGCCTGCTGGCCCACGTCGGCCATGTATGCTTTAACGTCCATCAAAACCCTTTACATAACATTTACTTAAAGTGCGATTATACAAACAAAAACAGGGCGCTGTAAGTTGCGCCCTGTTATTTGGTGGGCAGTATATATCATGCGCGCGGTTATGGGCATTTAGTTATACCTTCACGGCCAAACTGCAATCTCATACGCCCCGTCGCATTAATTACAATTTCACGCGAACGTTCTTTAAACTCCCCTACTTTGACATCCGGAGCACAAAGCCGGAAAGTCATTAAGGGTAAACCACCACTGCCACCTCCTCGCCTCACACTACCGTCCGGGGAATATTTCAGCCAGGTTGCCGCCACATTGGGCTGCAAACTATACCCCTCAGACAGCGCATCAAATACGCGGATTACTTCACCTTCATCAACGTTGTTATTGCCATTATCAACAAAAACAAGCCAGCCATTCTCCCAATCAGCAACTGCAGCGCACTCCTGTAGGGAACGTGCACAAATCAATACATGCTCATTTCGCCTGACGGCTTCGTTGCGCGCAAAATGGGCCGCAGTGATAAAACTATGGCTTTGAGTGGTTAAATGACTTGTACGGATAAGACCAGAAAAGTTTGGAATAGCCAATAAAAGCAATATCGCGCCAATCACCAGCACGACAAGCAGTTCGATTAATGTAAAACCCCTAGAGTATCTGCAATCCATTGCATCTCCCATTTGGTAATATCTATTAAATTAAGCTATTGCCTCCCGGCAAAGAATAAGCGCCGAACTCATCCAAGATCGGCACTTTCAAAGTTTATCTATTATTTGGTCTCGCTCAGAAACAATCTTAATTGAACGAGTTAATCATTTTTACAAAAGTTTTCCAACCTTAGCAGCTTCTTGCCCAGCAACTTTCACCCGCGCCAATGCCCCCACTATCATCTCGATCCCAGCGCTTCACACCCGTCGATAAAATTTCCAAATAGCCATCGTCATCTTGAGCATTTACATCGGTTGCCCGCAGGGTATAGCTGCTTGAATCCGCAGCCTCAATCGTCAAGTTATAATATACAGCCGACCCATCCAGTGGCGATTTGACCGCATAGATGGTCGGAACCCCTGTCGCCGTATCCCCACTATCACCAGCACCAACATAAGTACTATTATTCGTATAATGCCGCTCCATCGCCCCCGCCAGTCCCATCAACACACCCTGCGCATCAGAGCGTCGACTTTTCTTAACCGTCTCAAAATACGACGGATAAGCAACGGCTGCCAAAATAGCAACAACAGCAATAACAATCATCAGCTCAATTAACGTAAAGCCCTTTATCTTTTTATTCATTATATTTTACTCATCATTAACTAACGACTCACCGCCCCTGAATATATTCCTCCCAGGCAAAACGGCCAAGTCGGTCACTACCGCCCGTTTCTATACTGCGATCTTCCAGGTTACCTTTACTGGTCGGCGTATATTGACGATTACCCAAAATACCTGATTGTGCAGGCAGGCCTTCTATATATTCACCCACATAACCCAAATCATCGCTATCAATATCGCCATCATTATTTCTATCAAAGACCGCAAAATCCGGTGCTAAACCAGTCTGTGGGTTTAATGACATCAAAAAACCATTCCCTCCTGAACCACAAGGCGTAGAATCGGGGATAAGGGTATTAAAAAACATAACCGAACCACGAACCTGTGCATTTGATATAACACGTTCACCTTCACGCCCCGTCACATCAAAATCAACATACCAGCCATGCTCACTATCCCAAGCAACCGTCGTTTCTGTACCAGAATCATCTTTAATCGTACGCACAAAAGAGGCTCCTTGAGCCGTCTCTGTTAATCTACGCTCAGCAAGATCAGAACGGCCCAACTCTGAACTGCCATGATCCCACACCCCGTA
>Ga0209396_1001351_pt1 | contig 27404 bp, 20 predicted proteins | sample GOMGulsemesocosm_6_FD_184638 | JGI IMG/M metagenome (GOLD analysis project Ga0209396, IMG submission 184638) | Methane-oxidizing microbial communities from mesocosms in the Gulf of Mexico - GOM8C Gulf of Mexico (SPAdes) (version 2) | ecosystem: Environmental > Aquatic > Marine > Cold seeps... | reverse complement strand
CACGATTACTCTTTTTTTACAGGTATATATTAAAGTGTGCAGGCATTTGATAAACTAGGTAAATTAAATTTATCATTAACGAAAACTTTTTATTTAAGAAATTATTATGCCTATTGTATCTAAATATTCGAACGAACGTGTAGAAAAAATTATTCAAGACTTGTTAGATGTTCTTGTAAACGAAGAAGCCACCCCTGATTTAGCGCTTATGTGTTTAGGTAATGCCGTAACGAATGTTATCGGACAAGTACCTGAAAGCAAGAGAGCTGCAGTGGTAGATAACTTTACTCGTGTATTAAAACAAATGGTTTAAGCCTATTTATAGTTTAAACACTTTGGTCTAACTTTATCCGCAAAAAGAAGAATTAATATCAATGGTTTCTTTTGATACAAAAAGCTACAGTAAAAAACTATTACATTTGATCAGTTGGAGCCATTGGTTCACATTTTTCAATATTTTAGCCGCAATTGCACTCTCCTCGTACTATTTATTTAGCGATACTGCACCAACGACATTGCTTGGTCAGGCATATTTAGTGACAACGTGGGTCAGTCATATTGCATTCTTGACCTTTATGAGTTTTGTTTTAGTGTTATTTCCACTAACATTGATTCTGCCTCACACAAAGTTCATCAGAACAAGTGGCTCTATCATTTTTACCATTGGTTTATTCCTACTCGTATTAGATGCTTTTATCTATAGCCGCCTGGGTTACCACCTCAATGCGTCTTCCAGTACACAGATTGTCAGTTTGCTGAAAGACATCGCCAATGACAATAACTTATTTCTTACTATTGCTGGCGCCGTTGCTATTTTAATTTTAGCTTTTGAATTAGCAGTCAGTAATTATGCTTGGAAGCATTTAAAACAATTGCAAAAAACTGTTTTTGCCCGTTTTGTTATTTTATCTTTGGTAATATCATTCTTCTTTAGCCATGTAACCCATATCTGGGCTGATGCGAACCTTGATTATGATATTTTACGACAAGACACCGTTTTACCTTTGTCGTATCCCGCAACCGCTAAAACACTATTAACTAAATATGGTTTATTTAATATTGAAGATTATATAGAGCGTAAAAATAGTCCGCTATCATTTAGTCAGGCGATTCCTAATTACCCTACTTTTCATATGGACTTGTGTCTAGATGAACAAAAAGCTAAAACACCGACAAATTCGACGTTTGTGATCTTAACTGAGCAACAAATTTCTATTGCTCAGCTTACTCAATTTATGGGTAGAACAAGTGCTACCAGCTTGCATTTAACCAACAATATTGATACCGGCTTAAACGATGATGCTTGGTTTAATTTACTTTATTCTTTACCGAGTATTTATCAAAAAGATATTTTAAAGCAAAGCATTAAGCCGCTTTTGTTTCAGCGTATCGATCAACAAGGCCTTTCAACGAGCTTAACCATTATCTCAGATGAATTCTCTGTACAAAGCTTACCCGACGATAATTCACAAGAGGATGCTGTAATACTAGAGCCTCACTGGTTCGAGGCGCTATTCAATAATAAAACAGAATTAGAAAATGTATCCAGTTTACTGTTCGCTGAAAAATTAAATAACAAAAAACCAGGCTTACATGTAATTTACTTTAAAAATAGCCATGCTATTGATGCTAAAGCGGCAGTAAAAAATAATAACCAATATCAGTTTGAGTTATTTGTTGATGCTTTACTCTTGGCTCAGAAACAAAAAACTGAAAAAGATATTATTTGGATAAGCTCTATTGGTAATCAAAGCAATGAAACCCGCTTAAATACGAAACCTGCTTTATTCATCTACCCTCAAACGACTAAGTCAGTCCATAAGGATATCCCATTCAATACCAGTAATATGGACTTGCAGCCAACACTAATGAAGCAATGGCTTAGCTGTAATATGGGTACTAAAAGTAACGGCAGTGATTTACCTAGCTTAGATAAAGACCGGGTTATTGCCAATACCACCGATAAAGGCATTATTATCTTTGATAAAGACAAGTCAGTATTTGTTGACCAAAATGGTAATTTTCAAAGTTATTCACGCCAACTATCAGCGCCAATAACCGTTAATGCTGACTTCCCTTTAATGATTGATGGTGTACATTTTATTAAGCAATTTACCCTGAATAAAGCACAATAAGCACTTTATTTATAAAATTTGTCGCTATATCGAATAATAGTTAGCCGTTTAGTCAATCACAGCTAACTATTAACTAAATTGTCATTGCATTACCTCGATAAATCATTAATATACAAGCGGTAAACTAGATATACCATTTGCGTTAATTAAGGTTACATAATTTAATGAGAGTAAATATTCAAGAACAAGGCGCTTGATTGAGCAATAGCTGGCTATTGGGATTTAAAGCAACGATGTTATTGGACATTTAGGCCATTTAAAATGATAACTTAAATAGTATAACTGGTATTTTCCCCTAAAGTTTACATTGTCGGGGTATAGCGCAGCTTGGTAGCGCGCGCGCCTGGGGGGCGTGAGGTCGACAGTTCGAATCTGTCTACTCCGACCATATAAGTACTATTAAAGCCCTGTTATAACAGGGCTTTTTTATGCCCATTATTTAATGATGATCCAAGATAGAGAAGTCATTGGTAAGTCTTAACCAAATTACAATTAGGGCTAACTTAAAGCACACGTCGAGCCGTAGGACTTAGTTAATCGTTAATTGGATTAATCATTGGCTTTTGACCAAACAACTTACCGTTTCTTGCCTCTGTTTCAACCGAGTATGCTTCAGTGCTGCTGTCGACTAAAACATATTGATACTCTAAATGCTCATGAATGTATCGTTTGGTGAGTGTATCTAACTTTAATTGACCATTGGCAAATAAGGGTAAATCGCCCGGTGTAAGTGTTGGTATAACCAGTCTATTGGCAACATATACGCAAAACTGGTCACCACTTAACCTGCCAATTGCATGACTGTTTAATCTTGTAACTAGACCGTACTTTTTCTTGTCCTGATTTTTCTCTATTTCATGATCAGACATGCCACAGTAAAATAACTTATCGTCATTCCAGATTGCATAAATACCTGCAGCCACACTCGGTATATCTTTATTAGGCCAGTCAGAAAACTTAAAGTGTTTAGAGAATTTCATAATTCACCTGAAAAGATTAACGTCATATTAAGCGATTAATATAAGTTGGTTATTGATGTGATGGACGAACAAAGACAACTTTATATTGTCCGTTTTAATACCTTATTATAGCCTTGTTTTACCCTTAGTGAACTTTGGATGATTAGTTACTATTAATTTTGAAGGATTGTATGAAATGCCTTAACAATTCCAAACACAGCCACTCATAACAACTTATTGTACTACACAGTAAAATATACCAAATGATATGTTGATAGATCGTTCGTACACTGTTTATTATTATTTTTGTTGGATGGATTTATCTTATGTGTAGTTAAGCAGAATGTTTCAGTCAAAAGAAAGCGTCATTGGCTAGTAGTGTAAACAGCGTTATATGAATTTACTCGAGTCGTTATAAAGCTACAAATGAATGTTTTATAGTTAATGAAGCTCATCAAGGTTAAATGACTAATTTATAAAAACTCATAATTCATCCACATTTTGCTAGTAGGATTAGAAATGAACTTATAATTTGCAGGAACGATTATGACAGAGCAAGCTTTACTGGCCCAAATTGACCCAATATTAGAAGAGCTACCGGCAAAAAAGTGCCACAATGGCACTAATCGAAATGAATATGATAGGCGAGTAGAAAACCTCAAAAAGAGTGAACACTATGAAAAACTATCATTTGCTCAAAAATTTGGTGCTTCAAGACTAACTCAATTTGGTTATCACCTTAAATTTTTAAGGGAAAGTACACCAAATAAAATTGCCATTTTTATTTGTGAAGAAAGAATTGCAACGGTGGATATATCAGGTGAAATTGACTTATCACCCAAGATTAAATTAAGAAAATAATATTAGTTTTATCGGAGTTGTTCGGCGAGCATTACGAGAGCAGTATTGCCCCGTTAGTTATTTACTTAGCCTTCTATAATTTTTTCCTGCGTGCAGCGATGAGTATCATACCCAAACCAAACAGTGCACCCGTTGGTGGCAGATGGACGGCTGAAGTTGGTGGCGCAGCACCGGTATATGCAGCCCTTCGCTAGCGAAAGCCCCAAACGTTTTCCAACCATCTCTTGGAAATGAGACCACTTAGCATTCAACGACAAATTTTAAGTGGTCTTTATGTTAGGCAGACTTACGGAGGTATAGGATAAGAACCACCGCCAAAAGTGGTAAAGCGAAGAGCTGAAAACTTGCGGAGATTCCAATACCAGCGATCACTAGATAACCCGCAATGATTGGGCCAAATACTGCCCCCATTCGTCCTAAACCAATAGCCCAACCAACACCGGTTGCTCGATATTGTACCGAGTAGCTCTGTGAAGCAAGTGCGTATAATCCAACGAAGCCCCCTTGTATAAATAGTCCTAGGAAGAATGAAATTAAGTTAATACTTAAACTGTCAACGGCATAATAAGCAAACACAAACATAATTAGGGTGGCTGTGATAAAAAAGGCATTAATTACCTTTATCAATATTTTATTTATTGCGATTAAGCCCAAAAGTAAAGTCCCAAGCACGCCACCTAGATTAAAGTATGAAAATGCTTGCTGACCTATTAATGCATCAAATCCCGCTATATTGAGCAATTTAGGCATCCAGCTCATTAAAAAGTATAATGTTGTGAAACTTAAGAAGAAAACAGACCAGAGCATAATCGACGTTTTTTTGTTTTCCTTAGATAATAAGCTAGTAATACTGTTTTTCTGCAGATTTAATCTGCTTTTTGGCTTATTAACGAGTGTCTTTTTATGCGCTACAAATTCATACGATTCAAGTAAATAACGGTAAGCTAACAAAAATAAAAGTACACTAAATACACCACCAATGATGAACATCATTCGCCAGCCATGTGGCTCTATCACTTGAGAGGCAATTATACCGGTAAACATAGCGCCTAGCGGGTAACCTGCCGTTACTATACATACAGAGAGTGCTTTAAACTTGACCGTACTATATTCACTGACAAGTGTTGCCTGACAGACAAGTAATGCTCCTCCAGCGATACCACTTAGGAAACGAAGCGTGAGCAACTGAGCATAGGAATGAATAAAACTCGTCAATAGAACTGAAATTGCCAATAGAGATAAGCTGATAAGAACAACCCGCCTGCGGCCGAAAACGTCAGATAAATTTGATAACGTCAATGAGCCTAATACCATGCCTCCAAGGGCAGCGCTAAATACAAAGCCAATTTTATCCATGGTAAGGTTAAGATCAGTTGCAATATGTGCCGCTGTAACCGCCATTAATGTAATGTCATAGCCGTCAACCATATTAATAAGTAGACAAATTGCAAAGCAGATCAATCGATTATTGTTTATTATTGTCATTTCGTATTTTTCATATATGAGTAAGTCAGTTACGACTATAATTTCTTGTTTATTATTTGAGAGGAAAAACCCGAAAAACGGATATTATTTGGATAGAGTTTATTTAAATCTTCCTGAGCATAACTGGCAATATCAGCTCTGTTAAAAGCCCCGTGAGTTGTCGCTTCCCACCAATTATACAATGCATTAAAATCATCAAAAAAATACTTGTTTTCTATCCACTGAACCTTTGACTGAAAACCTGAATCTGATAGTAAGTTTTGCCACTGCTTATATTTAAGACAATAGAAGGAATTTAATAATATCTCACCATTGCGACCGCTTAGCATTGTTAATTTTTCTAAAAAGGGTACTTGTTCTCCTAATTGCTGTAAGGCAATAGCACCATTGTCTTTCAGACAACGAGACAACTCTATAAATACTTGTGATTTATCACTAATCCAATGAAAGACATAATTAGAAAATACTGCATCTAATACATTTGTTTCAATATGCGATAACATTTCAGCGTTAGCGACCAAATATTCAATATTATTAATTGCGTTCGGGAGGTTTTCTTTTGCTATTTTAATTCTGTGTTCGTCAATATCAACCGCAATAACCCTGCCAGTTGGCCCTACAAGTTTTGCTATTTCAATCGTTAACTCACCTGTTCCACAACCTATATCAAGTACAAAATCACCTTGTTTAATACCTGATAAATGTAGTAAATCTAGCCCCTGACAAAATTGCCAATGACTCTGGGAAGAGTAGTCTTTTGCTAATTCATTCGGTGTTTGCATAAGTTTGTCTCTTATAGTGGTGATGAAATCAGGAGAATATCGGGATACATATTATAATCCCATTAAATAAACTCCTTCTAAGACATAACATCAAACAGTTATCATAAATGTACTTGTCTCAGATACAGAAACACTGGAAGAAGTATCACACACGACCAAGGCCGCGGCATTATCAAACTGACTCGACAATCTTTGATAGTTTCATCAAATGGGCGATGGACGGTTACATAAGTTAATACAGTAACTTCACTTTCTGAATCGCCACCTGAAAGTATCCCCTTAACCATATAATGTTCGGTTTTCATAATTACAGCTAAAAACAATTAAATATAAGAAGGAAATAAGGCAGAAATGTGGCTAATTAAATACCTAGAAGGAATATCTTTCAGAATTTATTCAATTATTTTGTTACTAGCGTCTTCGTTTCTTTTGCGAGTAAAGTAAAGTTAATGAGATAAACATCATGGCCACAGACGCAGGCTCTGGGACCGATACCAATTGCTCCCTAATACTCATAGAGGTGATATTCATATTGGCACTAAATTGCTCGTAATAATCATAGGTGGCATTGCTATTATTAAATAAATAGTCACGGTAGACAAAATAAGCGCTGCCTATATTTTTATCGGCCAGGGCCGTTAGCTCAAAATTTTGTATTAAGCTATCAGAACTAATAAAATCCTTTTCCAAATCCCATACGTTTAGATAACCGTTTTTTTTATTGAGCAGCTCTTGCTCAGTACCATCATCAAATATTGATTGCACATGATGATTGTCTTCTTGAACATGGAAAGAGTCATTATTGTTTTCAACCTCAAGACCATATTTATTAGAAATCACAACTGTATCTTGACGGTAAATAGTGTCAGCATTAACATGCTGTGGGTTTGTTGAGATAGTAAAAGTCTCACCACCAATAACAAAACTTAATGACAACCAGTTAGCAGCGTCATCCGTTGAATGATGATTAGCGTAATAAGGATCATTCAGGTAACTATCGGGTGCTGCCAAAGCTGTGTTATAAGTGAAGAAACCATTAATTTCATCACCAACACTTACAGCACCATTAAAGTGACTAATGCTATTATAATATTCATTTTGATAGAGTTCATCATCACCCGCATCAAAAGCATCTGTTAGATAGCCCCTAAATTCGCCGGTAATGATCTCTGCTAGTGAAGATGAACTCAATAAAATAAAAAAGCTTAAAATAGCAAAATTCAATGTTTTCATAAATGTTCTCTTATAATTAATTTAAAGAGAATTTTAATATGTAAATGTGTCAAAAGTGTGGCTCTTGGTCGACTAAATTTTAGGAAAGTAAGTATCAGTCCATTGAGAATTTTTACAATCTTCTGCAGGCTCTGTCACTAAACCAGAGCCATTGCTGCTATATTCTTCTGGGTGATAAACGCTAATAACTACTGGGACATAGCCAACCTCTTTCTCTTCATGGGCTTCCACTAATTGTGCAGGGTCAATACTTGCTAGGTGAAAATCTTCGTTATCAGGGTTACTGTCACTATTATGATCTATAAAGACTGAACCCTCAGGACTTTCGGTTGAATGATCGATCGTCATTTTATGAAGGTTCTCAATATATAGCTGTAACTGTACTAGATAATCATTGGTATATATTTCAGGGTGATTTTGTTGCGCCGACTTCATTGCTGGCTGATCAATAAATTTGAACCATACATAGGTAACAGTAGCGCCATTTTGAAGTACTGTTTTATATCTTGTCTTCCCTGTTACATCCCAGTTTTTAAAGTCAGGATGGCTAGTATCACGCTCTTTGTAGTTAAAAAACGTGTGATTAACTCTAGGTGCTCTATTCATATTATCAGGCGATTGTACTAACTCCGTTTTGTAACTATGATCATGGTTTGGATCTGCATCACTTGCATCCCACTTTTCACCCGTTTTGCGCACATAAATATAGCCATTTTCACTTTGAAGTCTAGCTTTCTCCTCCTCTGTGGAATAACTCCAGTCAACAAAACCTAATGAGCCTTCATAGCCAACTTCATAGGCGGGTTCAATCATATTTAAGTGTTCCGCACCATTAACAATTTCTCTTAATTTTAATTGATTGTGAGTGCTTTTATATATCGAGTTAAAAACTAAAGACTCTGCTGAAATCAGCGCGGTATTTGAGGCACCTGACTTCAACGCATTAGAATATTCCTCCATTTTTGCTTGAGTAATACTTTGTGGATGGGCAATTACATATTCTCGTTTTTTAACATTAGGGTATTGATCAATAGGAACATAATAAGTTTCATCATCAAGCTGATAGGCCTGCAAATTTATTCTCTCATTGCCGGTGCCATAGTCTTTATTTGATCCCATAGTGGCAAAAGTGCCAAAATTACCAGCAGCCTCTTGCTTGTTTTGGACATAAGTACCATCTACAATCTTTGCGGGATCTACCCAATTAAAGTGCTCGGGTATATAACCGTTAATCGGCCCTTGATAGTTATTTGACTCAACAAAACTCAACCAAAACTTAAAACCACTAGGATGGTCTAAATTAAGGTAGCTCCAACCATAGCCCACCCAAATACCATTATCATTTTCAAAGGGTTCTTGCTCCATGTCAAAGGCAATATTTACACCAGGTACAGTTAATACGCGATTTGAGAGCTGCAGCATACTCAACCATTTATCGCCTAAAATTCGTTCGTATAACCCACTACCTACAGCAACGTCATTACAACTGTGATATGTATCTCCTATTCCAGCAAGATGCAGGGTTGGGTAATATTGTGGACCAGCGGTTTTGGGGTTAACCCACAAACCACCTTCAATAGAGTTATTACCATATGACATCAGCCAAGAACCAAAAATACCAAATTGTTGACCATTTTCAATACCATGTTTGAATGAGCGATAGACACGATTAAAAATAAACTTACCAGCGCCTTCTGCGGCTGTAGGTTGGTGATCTAGACCTTCAGCTTGTCCAAGCACTTCTACCGTAGCGGTAAATAATTCAAACTCAGCTGGTGAATCAGGTACAAACGTTGGAATTTTTGTGCCGTAGTAGACATCAAGGCTATAACTTAAAATGTCTACATTTTGTGAAGCAGATGACTCTCCCCCAATCCCAATGCAAGTTAATACATACGTTTTTTCTCCGTAGGATGCTTCACTGAAACTTTCCTTTCCCTCAGTTGATTTACTACCATTCCAATCTCCTGATGCAGTACACGAATCAGCACCTGTTGAAGACCAGGATAAAGTAAATTCTGATAATACATCAACACTGCTTTGAGCTGAAGACAAACTAACTTTTGGACCATTTACTATTGTATTATTACTTATTGTTTTGGATTCGCTTTCACTTCCTCCGCCTCCACAAGCGGTTAATAGTACAATGGAGAAGAGTAATGATTTATTATTATTATGCATATCATATATACCGTGATTATTTTCCTAAAATTGACCGTTGATTGGGATAGATACCCTAAAAGTTATTTAAATAGAGAAATTATATAAATGAAATGTGGAAGAATTGTGGCTATATTAATTATAGTGACAAGGATTAGTCCGTAGAGATAAAAATAAAACCCCGCTAAAATCTACAGCTAAATTGTGTAAACAATGTGACTATATGAGTAAACATAAACTTTATTTTTTGGGCTATTGTTGTCTGTATTCATTCAATTTATGCTATCAAAACTTGCTTGAATAACATTTACTTTAGAAGGCCAACTTTCAAAGTGTTGAACCAATTATTAATCAAAAAAATTACACTCATCGTTTGTGTCTTCGTTTGTCTTTATTCACATAATATAGCAGTCGCATCAACTATTTACAGTGAAATTACGCAACCTCTTTTTGGGGAAGTAACACCAAAACTTGGTGAAGCAACGGGAGCTACTCTTAAACTGCATAAAGATAAAGATGGTCTTTTATGGCTGTTGGATAATAACTATTTATTCAAATTCGATGGTTATGAATATGAACGCATTAACTTTTTACCGGATAACAAAACCTACCAACTTTCTGACTTTGCCATTGATCAGCATGACAATATTTGGATTGCTTCTAAAGATGTTGGAGTATTCAAATACAGTATTAAAACCCAAAAATCACAGCAGCTTTTTACTCATCATAATACCGGTCCCCAACTAGCGCTTACTTCGGCATTACACTTGTTTATAGAGGGTACATTTATATACATAATCACAGAATTAGCTATCTATAAAGTAAATACTGATAATTACAGTTATAGTCAGCACACCTTCGAAGAAGCAAGCATTGTCGCATCACTTATCTATAAAGATAATCAAAATACACTATGGGTTGCCACTAATGACGGTCTCTACAATTTAGTTAATAATACCTTGACTAAATTTGTCTCAGCGAATGAATTATTTGATCATGCACAGATCAGGGCTATACATCAAAGTAATGACAATAAAATCTGGATAACGACCACATTTTCAGGTGCTTGGATTTTTGATAAACAAACAAATAAACTAACAGAACTATCAAAACAGCCTGATTCAAAAACACTGGACAAGATTATAGAGTTAGAGGATAAAATTTGGTTTCAAACGGGGGATAATGGCATTGAAGTCCGAGAGCTTTCATCGGGAGACTTTATCAAGCGAATTGAACACGATATATCTGTTAAAAATAGCCTAAGCACCAATCAAGTAACGAGTTTATATAAAGACAATAGTGGAGTAGTTTGGGTAGGAACTCGTGGTCCTAAACTACATTACTATCATAGTCCTAACCAAACCTTCAGTTACGCGAGACCAAGCCCAAGGGTAAAGCATGCTATTAGTTATGCTAGGATCCGAGGTATAGGGCAACTTAGTAATGATACCTTGCTTTTGTCTAGCCTAGCAGCAGGAGCGATTGATGTTATTACGCCCAAAGAAGGCAAAGTTGACCAAATAATATTAACCACTACGCACAGGGAGAAAAAAAGACAGCTAATTGCCACTCAGTTTTATCAAGATAGTGAACATACAGTGTGGATTGTTACTTTTCCTGCGTTCTTAGTTCATTATAATTTTAAAACTAAAGAAGCCGAATACTTCCCCGCACCTCTTTTAAAACAACGTAATGGTGCAATTCTTAATATAATTAAAGATCCTAAAGCGCCTACATTATGGTTAGCCATGAGTGAAGGTTTACTCAGTTTTGACTTAGTCACTAAGACATTTTCACGGCCTGATTTTAACTTTAATGGCCCGTTATACACTCTTGCTGCTGACAGTGAAGGCAATGTATGGACAGGTAATAAAAAAGGACTTTATTGGTTTGAGTATTTAACACAAAAATGGCATCACTTAGCCAGTGATGTCAGCACTAATTCAACGTTAACAAATAATCAAATTAGCTCAGTATTTGTTGATTCAAAAGATCAATTATGGGTTGGCAGTCAATTCCAGTTATTTAAAAAACAGCAAATAAAAAATCATCAGGTGATATTTGATGAAATAATATTGCCTAACCTCACCGAACAGATTCAAACTACAAACTTACTTGAGGATAATCAAGGTAATATTTGGATTTCACGCCATGCATTCTTCAACCCAATCACCTATAAAACATTCGAAACGTCAACACTCTCCCCGTTTGATAGAAACTCTTTTAACAGCGTCTTTTTAAAAACCAAGCAAGGTGAACTGCTTTTTGCCGGCGATGAAGGCTTAAACTTTATTAACCCTAGCGCAATATTACCAGTAACTAAAAAGCTAAATTTATTAGTTAATTCCGTTACAATCGACGATGAAAATATAACGTTTAGTAATCAGGTTATAATTATTCCGCCAAAGACTAAAAACACGAGCATTCATTTTACTGGTATTGATTTAACTCAAAAAGAGCCGTTAACGTACCAATATCGCATTGTTGGTTACAATTCAAAATGGCGTGACACTGAGCATAATAGTCGTTTTATAAGCTTTACCGCTCTACCTCCAGGAAACTACAGTATTGAAATAAAAGTAACCGATCATTTAACTAACTCTACTGTAGAAACACTAGCCGTGATCGTACTACCGACTTTCTATCAAACTCTGTGGTTTAAATTTGTGACGCTACTAACCGTTTTGGTCGCCATATGGTTATTTATTCGTTGGCGCGTTGACAAACAGGCAAAAGTTGAGCGAAAGCATAATGAAATGAAACTCGCTGCTGAGCAAGCGGAGAATATCGCTAAACTTGCTTCAGAGAGAGCAACAATGATGGATGATGTTTTATTAAAAAAGAATCAACTATTGGCAGACGTTTCACATGAATTACGTACACCACTGACGGTTTTGCAAATTGAAATTGAAACCTTGCAGCATGACTTTTCAGATGATGTACAAGCGTCTTACAAAGCCCTACGCAAGAAAGTATCAGATATGAATAATCTCATTGATGATATTTCTGAATTGGCCAAATCTGATATTGGTGCACTTAAATTTAACTTTTCAATGGAGCAGGTAAAACCTCTATCATTAAAGTTAGAACAAGAACTTAAACGTTTTGTAACCGCTAATGGCTATCAATGGCTCAGCCATATTATTGTAGATGACAATTTACTACTCGAGTTAGATAAGGCAAAAATAAAACAGTTATTAATAAATCTTATTAGTAACAGCATTAAATATACTAATGTTGGAGGCAAAATTGAGTTGGAAATATCTCAAGCTGAACAATATTTAATAGTCAAAGTAAGCGACAGTGCCCCTACCGTAACAATAGATAATTTAGAAAAAATATTTGACCGGCTATTTAGAGTTGAGTCGTCAAGATCTCGTAATACCGGCGGCTCTGGTTTAGGTTTGTCTATCTGTAAAAGCATTGTTCAGGCTCATAAGGGGGAGATATTCGCGTTGCAAAGTTCACTTGGAGGTATTTCAATTGTCATTAAATTACCAGTGGGTTAAACAACTAAAATACTTATGTTTGTTAGTACTATTGTTATTGCCAACAGTAGGTTCAACGGTTGAGCTTACTGAAGGTGATGAACCACTTTATATCAGTGAACTTAGTCAAACATTCTATGATGTTAACCATGAATACGCTTCGATTAAACAACTCATTTCCGGTAATGTTGACTTTGAACAAGGTAAGCGAAAATCACTCGTATTACCAGAAATAAAAACATGGGTAAAAGTCACCTTAAGTAATCAAAGTGAAACCAGTAAAACAAATTATTTGTCGCTAGGTTTTCCAAGTATGCAGTACCTCAACGCATCTTGGTATAATAAGGACGGCATTGAGAATATAATCCAACTTGATGCTCAATCCCCTTACTTTGCTAGATTATTTGACGCACCTCTACTCTACCTGCCTTTAACACTCAACGCAGGAGAGGTTAAAACACTTTACATTCATTATTTACATATGAGTAATGAGCCGCTAAAGCTTGTTTTATATTCCCCTTCAGCTATTAGTGTCCCTCTACAACAAGATGCTATCATTAACGCTTTGTGCCTTGGGCTACTCTTTACCATATTTTTTATGGCCTGTACCCAAGGGGTGGTATCAAAGAGTTTAACGCAGTTATACTACGCCGGCCTAATATTGGCATTTTCCGCTTTAATTGGTGAGGTAAGTGGCTATAACCTTAAGTTTCTATGGCCAGAAGGTGGCTGGATAGCTGAAAAAGCAGTCGCCTTTATCGTCGTCTTTATTCCATTACTTCACTTATCTTTTATTCGACAATTTCTTCAATTAAAGAGTAAACATCGCAAACTTAATCGCGCTTTTTTAATTTTTATTACACTCAACACATTAATATTATTACTTACCCCCTTTTTCAACCTAATCGTTGTATCCCTAGTATTAGGAACCATGGTGATACCCATTTTATTTTATACGGTAATATGGAGTTTTTCTCAACGCGTGATTGCGGCGAGAGCGTTTGCCGTTAGCTTATTCTCCCACCTGATATTAATTAATATACTGGCTTTAGCAGGCTCCTCAATTGTCGTTATTTCTCTGCCTTTTGAACTGCCTACACTCTTTAAAATTGCCTATACAATTGAAGCACTCTTTTTTGCGGTAGCAATTGCGCTTCAACATAAAGCATTTCAGCAAGCTGCAGTTAGGCGTATACAACAACAGGCAATGGAGAGCCAGCACATAGTAACGCTTGAAAATGATATGAAACTCTCTTCAGAAAAAAACAAATTAATACAGAAACAGGCCCTTGATAAAAAACAGTTGCTTGCCAACTTGTCACATGAATTGAGAACACCATTGACTGTGATGCAAATTGAAATTGAAACCTTGCAACAGGATTTTTCAAATGATGTTCAAGCTTCCTATGGTTCTATTAAGAACAAAATTAAAGATATAAATCACTTGATTGATGACTTAACCATGTTAGCTAAGTCAGAAGTTGGTGCCTTAACCTTCGACCTAAAGGCTATCCCTATAAATTCAACGTTAAATTCTTTATCGAGTGAGCTGGGTAGCTATGTTACTGCCGAAGGTTTTACCTGGTCATCAAATATAACGCTTGAGAGCAACCTTTACATTTATGCGGATACAGCAAAAATAAGACAACTATTACTCAATATAGTTAATAACAGTATTACTTATACTAATTCCCCTGGGAAAATTGAGCTAACAGTGACAAATAACCACAACCATATCACTATTCTAATTAGTGATAGCGCCCCAAATATCCAAGAAAGTGAACTAACTAGAATCTTTGAATATTTATATCGAGTTGAAAACTCAAGAAGCCGTACTACTGGTGGATCTGGTTTAGGTTTATCAATATGTAATAATATTGTCCAAGCCCATAATGGAAAAATAACCGCTAAAGATAGCCATTTAGGTGGCTTAACCATTGTTATAGAGTTGCCTTTAGCATACAGTTCTTGATAAATAATTTACCTATAAGGGATATAAGTGCCTAACATATTAATTGTTGAAGATGATTTTGATATTGCCGATAAATTGGTGCTGTTTCTTAATAAAAGCGGCTTTAATACCGAACACCTTGCTACTGGGGAGCATGTGGTAAAACATGTCAAAAACACCCCGCCAGATCTGATTTTACTCGACATCATGCTGCCGTATAAAGATGGTGAACAATGCTGTAAAGAGATCAGAGAGTTTTCTGAAGTTCCCATTATCATGACAACGGCAAAAGTTGAAGAAGTAGATAGGCTTATTGGATTAAAAGCTGGCGCTGATGATTATGTATGTAAACCTTATAGTGTAATGGAGCTAGTATTACGTATTAAAGCCATTTTAAAACGATGTAGTCAACCAATAGCAGCTCTATCGGGATTGACAGTTGATAATGATTCATTGGAAGTAAATTTTAAAAATCAAAACATTGAATTAACCGCAATAGAATTTTCTTTATTTAAGCTACTGTTTAACTCGCCAAATAGAATATACTCACGCAGCCAAATTCTTGACTTAGCTTACGGCGATATGCGTGATATTTCAGACAGAGCCATTGATAGTCATATAAAAAAAATCAGGAAGAAAATACGAACACTCGGTATTGACTCAAACATCATTGAATCAGTATATGGTGCGGGCTATCGGTATGTTGCCCCTGATGAATAATCCTAGCTTATAAATAATACAATTTAGGGGGAGTCTGCTCACTTTCTTGTCATTATTTGTCATATCCATATTTTATCCACAATCCTTTGCTTCAATAGTCATTATTCTACTAAATGTAGTATCTATTGGAGTATTAGTATGTGTCATATCATCATTACAGAACAACAAGAATTACTTAGAGTGGGCTTGCGCTATAGCCTCGCCTCCCCTAATACCAAAATAAACACTCAGCTGTGTAATTTTAGGGAGTTAATTAACCACCTAGAAAACGGTCATTGTGATGTACTTTTTATCGATTATAGTATTTTAGTAGACCCTAAAAATGATAGTTTGATGGCGCTTAAAAAAATTAATACAACAATGAAAATTGTTGTTGCTGCAACCACAGCAAGTTACTTCAACTTTTATCTATTATTAAAAGAAGGCATTATTGATGGTCTGTGTTTAAAAACAGACACCAGTACTGTCTTTCATCATGCCTTAAAATCGGTACTTAGCAATAAAAGCTATATTTCAGAAACAATCATTGCTGCCTTGGCCAAACAAAGCAGTAAATTAACACCTAAAGAGTTACAAGTTATTGAGTTACTGGTCTTAGGATTAAATAATAAAGAAGTAGCTCACACACTTAATAATAGTGAACGAACTATTAACGTTCATCGTTCTAACATAATGCATAAGCTCAATTTATCTAATGTGGTAGAACTCATTAACTATGCTTACCAAAATGGTATGTCTAAACTTAATTTTTGCCACTAATATCTCTGTAGTGGCAAAAAGTTAAGTTACTCTTTTCTGAACTATCACATTATAAGGACGATTTAACGTTAATTCGCATCAATAGTGTGTAGAGTACAGGAACGAATAGAAGGGTGAATAACGTGCCTATCATCAATCCAAATGAGAGCAATACCGACATACCAAAGAACATGGGATCGTTATAAATAATTAAGGGTAACAAGCCTAGTGAGGTAGTTAAAGAAGTCATCATTATTGGCTTTACTCTCGATTTACACGCATAAATAATGCTTTGTAATTCATTTGTCGATGATATTTTTAGTTCTCTATCTATTTTATCAACTAGCACAATAGCATTATTAATGATGATTCCCGCCAAGCTATAGAAACCCAAGGTCACCATAAAACCAAATTTTCCGTCCATAATATACAAGCCTGAAATAGCACCAATACACATTAATGGAATGCTTAATATAATTAATAACGCTTTACGGTAAGAGCCACATTGGCCGATCAAGATTAATATCACAATGACTAATACCAAAGGAATATTAGCACTCAATGCTTTTCGAGCTGATTTAGTATCTTCAACTACCGCATCGTACTCTATCCAATGGTTCACTGGCATATTTTTCGATAGTCCTTTCACCTCTTCATCAATGACATCTTTAAGCTCCTGTGCCGTTAATGAAGTATGCCTCATATCAATACTCACTGTCGGGAACATGCCTTCACGTTCAATCACACTGAATTGATCAACAAAAGCCAAATCTGCCACCTCAGATAAAATAGCTGAACGATCATTATTAGCGGAATAAACCCTCATTGACTTTAAAAGCGCCAAATCAAATCGTTGCTCATCTTCACCAATCAATACAATAGGTAATAATTCATCATGCTCTCTCAATACACTGATCTTCTTACCTTCTAAATGATCGCTCAGTGAATTCGCAATATCGATATTAGTTATACCTAGCTTGTTAGCATAATACTGATCTACACTCAGGCTAATTTTTTGGACACGATTACCCCAATCAATTGAAACATCAAGCATACCGGGAAAATCATGCATTTTTTGAACAAATGCCAGGCCCTTTTGGTAAATAAAATCTTTATCATTACCTTTGATTTGTACCCGTAGCACATTGGAGTCAGAAGTACCGATAAACATTCTCTTTATTCTTGGGGTAATTAACGGAAACTCATCATTACTTAGACGATAAAGCTGCTCGATCATTTCATCCATTACATTCATATCATCAACATCAATGACAATAAGCGCTTTATTCTCTCTAGGATCTTCTGGATTTAATGTGGTGACAAATCGCGCACCATTATGGCCTGCATAACCACTAAAATTTACTATATGAGGGAAACGGTTTTTATCCTTTAGGAAGGTAAACATGCGGTTAAGTTGCTTGTCGGTTTGTCTTATTGAACTACCGTTAGGTAAATCCATATAAACAAGAAGCTGTGGGCGGTCTGATTCAGGGAAAAATTGCTTGGTAATACCCCCTTTTAATGCGATTGAAACAACAACCAATAATAGCGTAAAGACGATAAACTTCCATCTGTGCTGCATTAGTCGAATGAGGATTTTTTGATAACCGTTATTGATAGAAACAAATAACACCTCAACCTTAGACAGCTTGTTATCAGCGATTTTACTTCCAGATAAGCTCGGCTGATCAATAAAATAGTAACAAAGTAATGGGACGAACGTAACAGCCAATAACCAACTGGAAATAAGGGCGATACTAACAACTAAAGAAATCGAACGAGTAAACTCACTGGCAACATGGTCAGCTAAAATCAATGGCATAAAAAATAACACTGTGGTCAATGTTGAGCTCAGTAGAGGCCAAGATAACTCTTTAATGCAACGACTCATTGCTGTTTCTCTTGAAAGACCCTGGCTAAGTTTTTGCTTAAAGTCCTCAGCGATAACAATGGCATTATCAACCAATAAACCCAAAGAAATCACTAAGGTAGCTAGACTCAAACGCTCCATTACAACATCAAATTTTAGCATTGCTGCGAAGGTAATTAACATCACACAAGGTACGCTAATTCCAACAATCAACCCCGTACTTAAGCCTAAAAATAACATGGCGACAACTAAGACGATGGCAAGCGATTGCAGAATGTTTAAAGAAACATTATCAATAATAGTATTCACTTGAGTAAGTTGCTCACTAGCAAAGTTCACTGTAAAACCAACCGGCAGTGTAGTGGATACATTTTCTACTGCTTGTCGTAACTTAGGAGAAAATTCGCGAATATTACTACCCTCCTCCATAAAGATAGACATCATGGTTGCTGGCGCGCCATTAAAATAAGCCGCTCGAGTTTTAGGTGACTCAATTTCTCTAGAAATATTAACCAGCATACTTAGCGGTACGGTGATATTACTGCTGGGTATAGAGATGAGAACCGTTTCTAGCTGCTTCAATTCATCAATATTGCCTGATGGCTCTAAAGTGTATGAACGTTCACCAGAATCAAGCTGGCCGGCGCCTACAACAATGTTACGCTTTTGTAGCTGCTCCATTAGCAGACCAGGGTTAAGCGAGTATTTTGCTAAAGCATCATGTTTTATTCGCAAATATATTTTTTCTTGTTGCAGACCAACAAAAGAAATCTTACTTACCCCTTCTACCGCATATAAAAAGGCTCGCATATCTTTAATAGTTTGTTTGAGATCCGAATGAGCGATACCTTCAGTGGTAATAGCAATATTCATTACCGAAACATCACCAAACTCATCATTAACTATCGATGCTCCAATACCTTCAGGTAATTTTGCATGCGCTTGTGTTACTTTATTACGAATGCGCTGCCATATGACATCAAGCTCAAAATATTTATCATAAAGCTCAATATGAATAACAGATAAACCATTACTCGATGTTGACCGAATCAGCTTTATTTCATCAATACTTTGTAGCTCATTTTCCAATGGCCGAGTAATAAGGTTTTCAACACGTAAGGCTGTCATACCATTAGCAGGTGTCGTTATTATCGCTTCCCTTACTAACACGGTAGGGTTTTCTTGCGAAGGAATGGTAAAGTAGGCATATATACCGTTGATGCAAAGTATGGCTATCAAGGCAAATATTGTTTTTTGGTGGCAGAGTAAATATTTTATAAACATAGAAAACTACTTATTCACGTGTCTAAGACGCACACTTTGTCCATTTCGCAACAAGCTTACCCCTGATGATGCAATAATATCACCACGTGTCAATTGACCATCAAAAAAGGCTAAGTCACCGAAAAACAATACCTTGGTAATGCTAACCTGCGTAAGTTTTTTAGTTTTATCATTATACTTAAAAACACTATGTTTCTGATTTGCATCTATATTCACTGCTGTAACAGGAATTGATAATGAGGTGTTTGCAATAACTGAGTTAGCTTTATTCGTCCCTGGTGAAAAAGTGACTTGAACAGTATCACCATTGTTTATTTCTATTGCTTTATTACTTAATTTTGCGGTAATTAAAGCCATTGAGTTTATTTTGTTTGGCTGGGAGATTTCTGTAATTATCGCGACTACGTTCTGCGTTTTTTCCAAAACAGATAACGCGTTAACTTTTACAATATCTCCTACTTTTACCCCGTAAATTAACCGTTGGGTAAGCCAAAATTCAACCTCAAAATCCTGCTCATTATCTAGCTGGATAATAGGCTGACCAACATCAATACTTTCTTCCTGCTCAACGTATTTTCTTGCCACTATGCCGGAAAAAGGGGCAAGCAGTACTAATTTTTTAAGTTCATTATCAATGTGTTCTAATTCGGCTATAGTGACAGCTAAATGGCTACTAGCGACTAGATAGTCAGTGTGAGCATCATCTAAATCAGCTACGGAGGTTAGCTTTTCATGAATGAGCCGTTGAATACGTAAATAGTTATTATCAGCTGCAATTTGCAATGCTTTAGCTTGCTCAACTATCGCTAATTGTTTCTGGTGATTTAGCAACAATTCGCGGTTGTTTAGTTGTGCAATGATAGTTCCCCTTTCAAGAAACAACCCTTCTTTGACTTTAATACTGCTCACTTTACCTGCGCGCTCAAAGCTTAGTTGGCTATGCTGCTCCGCAACAATAATTCCCATAACACTGTGATTATTATTAAAGGGCTTATTTACGACTTGAGTCCAATTAATCACTTTAGCCTTATTCTCAATGACCAATTTCTCTTGATTGCAACCCACTAACATAGCACCAACAAAAGCACACAACAAGATAGAGTAAATAAACCGCTTTCTAATGAACAAGGACGAATTTATGCCCTTTGCCACTAGACTATTCGTATTGTCATGACGAGTTTCTTTAAGAGTTTCAGCAGGGCTTGCATCAACACTTTTTGATTTGGTCTTGTTTATCGTTAATAAACCACATTTTTCACCTAGTAAACAAAACCAATAACCACAATCTAGCTCAAACCATCGAACACCAAATTTCGCAGAATCAGGGGATTGATGATGATTATTTTGGTAGCCCTCACCAAAAACCAAATATGCAAGCAGTAAGTTATTTACTGACTTATCTTCAGTGTTATAGTTCCTATAACCTTTTGAATGAGCTAATGAATTAACTAACCAACCTTGAATTGGGTGACTCATAATACCTAAAAAATATGCTATACCAACCAAGGGACTTTGAAAGATAAAAATAAAGAACACAGCAACAATAAGATGAACTACATACGGTAGCCACCACAAGTTGTTTCGAAAAAGCCAGTGTACCTGATTGTCAATGTCAGATACTGCACTTATATAGCTCTCTTTTTGCTTTATTAGGGCAATGATTATTTTTTTATACGAGACTAGTTGACCAATAAGTAAACCAAAAACACCCATAAAATGTGGGCTGTGAGGGTCTGCTTTAGTATCCGCATGTTGATGGTGAAGTCTATGCATACAGGACCAAGACAGTGCATCTAAACCTACAACCCAAGGTCCCGTTACAATAACAAAACGCTTCATTCTCGGTGAAAGTAACACCGAGTTATGTGCTAGCCCTCGGTGATAAAAAACACTAATGTAGAGCAGATTAAGGATGTAAGCAGCCAAAAAAACAAAAAGGACAACAAAAGTGATGTTCATGGGGTTATACCAGTAAAAAAAATCTTATAAATTATCTCATTTAATTGCTTATTTCCTTATAGAGAGATCGCTCTAGGTAGTTCTCTCTATGGTTAAACCAAGCCAATAAAATTAAACTGCTCGATATGATAAAATTTTGCGTAAATGCTTATTAGTGCATTTATTAGACAGAGAAAGTTAATAGAGTATACCTATGAGTAGTATTTATTTTGGAAATGGCCATCCCGCCACTCGAAAAGTTGTCAACATTGTCACTAAGTCACTTCGAATTGCGATGCCTAATCTTGCCATGAAACTATCACGCAAGGTATTAATGAAACCGGTACAACGTAAAAATAATTGGCCAAAAGAGGTTGTACAAACTGACTGTATAACAAGGCATGGCCTAGCTAAAATATACAAATTTGGTGAAGGAAAACCCATTTGGTTAGTACATGGCTGGTCTGGCTCTGGTTTTCAATTTTGGCCATTAATGCAAAAACTTGCAGACAAAGGGTTTTCAACAATAACCTTTGACCTACCAGCCCATGGCTACAGTGAAGGAGAGCTATCTTCTTTACCAAAAATGATACAAGCCTTCGACGATATTAGTCAGTCTATCGAAGCTCCTGGTATGGTTATAGCTCATTCTATGGGGGCCTCAGTTATCGCAAACAGCCAATGGATCAAAGACTATAACAACGACATCATGTTGATAGCACCTTTGTTGAAAACATTTAACTTACTACAAGAAACAGTTCACAGAACAGGATTTGACCAAAAACTTTTTAAACAAATCATTAAAGAAGTATATGAGCAAGATAATATGCATGTACACGAGCTAAATGCGTGCCAGCACTTTATCAATTTTGCTGGTGGTATCAAAATGATTCATGATACTGAAGATAAATTTGCGCCTATTTCTGAAAGTAAAGCCTTAGCTAAAGACGCTGGTGCAGAGTTATATGTGACATCAAATTTAGGCCATGGAAAAATATTAAGAAGCCCAAGAGTAGCGAATTTAGTTTGATTTATCAGTTCTCAACCACACAAGACAGCAGTGTAGCCCTTTCTTAGAGAGGGAGATACACACCTGTTAGATGAACATACCTGTTCAATAGTTTTGTCAATGCCTCATCAAATATTCATAAGCAATTTTAATAGTCAGCCTATTTATTTCGAGCTCACTACCTAAACATCTAAATTGACGCAATTTCCCTTTTATAAAATCAAATCACTTATCTTAAGCATTGTTCTTAATCATTTGATAAAAATATAATTTAATTTAGTTTTTAAGTGTCAAATTTGGAGCTGAGGTCTATTATAAAATGATGGAGCTTTTGGATTTATTTTATTATGAAATCGAACAATGTACTGCCCCCCCAATTTGTTATAAATGACTCACTTCATCAGCTTTTTGATGCTGTAGATGCCGTATCTGTACAAGGATATGACGAAAATCGGCAAGTAATTTATTGGAATTATGGAAGTGAATTACTTTATGGCTACAGCGCAGAAGAAGCAACCGGACAAAAACTAGAGGATCTCATTATTCCAGAGCCTATGCGGGACTTAGTGATAAACGCGCATAGAGACTGGATTCGAAATGGGATAGAAATCCCCGCATCTGAGATCATTCTGTGTCATAAGAACGGTAACGATGTCAATGTATTCTCGAGTCATGTGCTATTCACTAATCAGCATAATAAAAAGCAAATGTATTGCATCGATGTCAATTTGGCCGATGTTAAACATGCTCAATCACAAGCACAATTAAAAGAGCATTTGCTTGAGGCAATAATTAAGGCAATACCTGACTTATATTTCTTAATGGAAGTCGATGGCACTATCATTGACTATCATGCTGGTGACCATAAAACGCTTTATGCATTGCCAAATCAGCTTATTGGCAAACGAATGACGGAAATATTACCTAGAGAGATTGTGAGTAAATTTCAAACTAACATTGATAAAGTGTTAAAGAAAGAAGGCATGGTAACTTTTGAATACGAGCTAAATATGCCAACAGGCTTGGTATATTTTGAAGCAAGAATTAGTTATTTGTCAGAATATAATCAAATAATGACCATTATTCGTGATATCAGTGAGCAATATAAGTCCGCCGAAATAATACGGAAACAGGCGTATTTTGATACTTTAACTTCATTACCGAACCGTTTTTTAGCACTTGACCGTTTATCGCAAATGCTTACGGAATCAGAAAGAGATAAAAAAAAGATTGCCATATTTTTTCTTGATTTAGATGATTTCAAGAAGATAAATGATTCATTGGGTCACGAAGTTGGTGACAAAGTGTTGATACAATCGGCCAGAAGATTAAAAAAGATATTAAGAGATGGGGATACTGTTGGTCGCTTAGGCGGTGATGAGTTTATTATATTATTACGCGGGATAATTAATGACCATGATGCTTCAGTTATTGCAGAAAAGTTACTTCAAACATTTAAAGAGCCCTTTCTTATTGATGGACGAGAGTTAATGGTGACCTTCAGTGTTGGTATTGCTATTTCTCCTAAAAATGGCAGCTGTTGCTCTGATTTATTACGCAATGCAGATATCGCTATGTATGAAGCAAAATCTTTAGGGCGGAACACCTACTCCTTTTTTACTAAAGAAATGAATACCGTCATGTTACGTCGTTTCGCCGTGGAGGAGCAAATGCGTGGTGCACTAGAACGTAACGAATTTGAATTATATTTTCAACCTCAACTTGATGTCAAACGCGGCGATATTATTGGTGCCGAGGCATTATTACGTTGGCATAATGCGAGCTTAGGTAGTGTAACACCAGATGAATTTATTCCTATTGCTGAACAGACAGGATTAATTGTACCTATAGGTGAATATGTTATTAAACAAGCATTGCGCTTTTTAAATATTTGGCAAAATAACACGCAAAAGCAATATACGATGGCTGTAAACTTGTCTCCTCGTCAATTCAGGGATTTGGGATTACTCAATGTAATTAAGAAGTCTCTACATGAAGAGAGCGTGAAGGCAAGTAGCTTAGAGATTGAGATTACTGAAGGGGTATTAATGAGCGGCCAATCTTATATTCGTGATGCATTGGTTGAAATTAGTGCATTGGGCATAAAGTTATCTATGGATGACTTTGGTACAGGCTACTCATCCCTAAGCTATTTAAGAGAATATGCTTTTGATGTATTAAAGATAGATCAAAGCTTTATCCATGGAATACCTAAGAATAAAGCTGATTGCAATTTAGTCGAGGCAACTATCGCAATGGCACATAGTCTAGGGTTATCTGTGGTCGCTGAGGGTGTTGAAACGAAAGAACAACTCACTTTATTAGATGAGTTTAATTGTGATGTAGTGCAAGGCTACTACTTTAGTAAACCTGTTCCTGCAGAGCAGTTACTTAATTTTTCGAATAATTCCACACTATTAACTTGAGATATTTGTGAATAGCTTATTATCAATCACTCGATTTTTGCTTATATATTGCTAAGCTAAGAAGAAGGGGGCGATACAAATACCGCCCCTTATCTTGGCGGTTCTTACTAAATATATGTCAAACTAATCATCATTAACCATGGTGATTTTATTGGAATACATTTGCAAAAAATAATGAATGCGATTAGAACGCCGCTTAGATAGCATCACTCTAATTTGTCCTGCAAGTAAAGCTTCGCTCCGCTTAACTTTAATTAAGGGTACAAAAGGCTTATTATCTATGCTTATAGTAGTCATGTGATGACATACAGCCTTAATTCTTGCTTGTTCTATATCCAATGTCTAATCCTGATAGCAGTAATTTCTTATGCCTATGATATCTAATGCTATATTATTAACTGCATTAAGTTGTTCTGAATTTGTGTCTAATTGTTCTAAAAAATCAGATAAATCATAATAATAACATAGAGGTAACAGGCTATTTACACCAAACTTTGCCTCCAATTATTTTAAACGCAGGTGTGCCCCTAATTAAACAATCTCGAGCAAATACCCTTTGGCATTGAGGGCATGTGCAAGGTGTCTCGGTATAATCTTGACTGATACGTTCTTTAAAACATTTCAGTAAAGCGCCCTTTCCTCCTTTTCGATATTTAAACAGCAAATAATTACAGCCCTTGCAAAATATATCGACTGTTTTTGTTGGCCCTTTCTTATTTGGCTTTGACATTTTTAGCGATTCCTAACGCTGCTAGAGTATTTGCCATATCTTGTGCTGCCGACTTAGGCGTAATATCGTCATCAATCTTTAATATCTTGCCGTCTTTTGAAATGTAAAAGGTGACACGACTTGCAACTTTGAACATATTAAGTACTTGATAAGATTTGGCAGTTTCTTTTGTGGGATCACTTAACATAGGGAAATCTGCCCCCGTTTTTTCTGCGAAATCTCGGTTGTCATCAATAGGGTCAACACTTGCCATAACATAACTAACATCATACTCACGGATAAGATGTCCTTGTTCAGTTAACGACTTACATTCGATAGTACAGCCACGTGTATTTGCCATTGGGTACCAAGCCAATACCACAGTTTTTTTACCTTTATAATCACTTAACTGGTAATAATCCCCCGTTGTAGCTTGTAGTTTAAAGTTAGGGGCAACATCCCCGACTTTAAGATCAGTTGCAAAGACAGGAAAAGCGGCAATGCTAAACAGTGTAACCAATATTAATTTTGATTTTTTCACGTGGTGTTTTATTTTGAAGTACATGTTATTTTTCATGTTTTTCTCTTTATCTAAATTGAATGTTAATTGAGATAATAACAGGCTATGGTGCTAGTTAGTTGAATAATAGTGGTTAACTAACGTTTTTAAAACGGTCACGGTAATAAAACCCTTGAACAAAGTCACATTTAAGCTGTTTTGCTAAGGTTAAATCATCTTCCGTCTCTACTCCTTCTAATATCACTTTTTTCCTAGTGCTGTGTGCATAATCTATAATAGATCTAACTAAAAGCATGAAGTTGTTATTGTTTTTATTCTTGATTACAAACTTATCAAGTTTTATATAATCAACTAGTTGAATAACTGAGGTGGAAATCATTGATTGTGGATTACAGACATCATCAATGGCGGTAGGGATATTATTTTTTGAAAGATTATCAATCATCGCTAGACTCATAATAGCATCGTTAATTTCTGAATTTTCAATTAACTCTACCACGACAGTAGACTTTTGAAATTCTTTAAACAATTTGAGAAAAGGATTACTTTGATCGATAACACCACTAGAAAAATAGGAGTCTTGGTCTAAATTAACAAAAATATCATAATGATTAATTGCGTATGATAATTGCAATTTTTTCTGTTGGTATTCTACTTGAAATAAACTCAATGGACTTGAGTGCAATGACTCATAAACAAGATCTGGACGAATAGCTTGATTATCTTGGGTATAGAACCGAGCTAAAGATTCATAAGCAAAGGTTTCTTGGCTTTTACAACTGACTATGGGTTGGTATTCAACACCAAAGCGTTTATTTTCGATAAGATCGATTAAACACTCAGCATTGATTGGTTTTCGTTCTTTCATACACTAGAGCAACTAATTCCTTAGCCACTATTCCTACAACATATCTGGAATGGAAACTGTAAATGAGAATGATTACCATGTAAAGGTGTGTTTCGTTATTCGCGATTGATTGCCATTAATTTGCGCGTAATGGCTGGAATATCGGTTATAGTTTCACCTTGATTGATAAAGCTAAGCTCCTCATCGATATATGCAGGATCAGTAACCTTTGGCTCTTGCATTATTTCTTGCGGCTCAAGGTCAATAACAATTTTTTTCTATCTTGTGT
>Ga0209396_1001350_pt1 | contig 27416 bp, 20 predicted proteins | sample GOMGulsemesocosm_6_FD_184638 | JGI IMG/M metagenome (GOLD analysis project Ga0209396, IMG submission 184638) | Methane-oxidizing microbial communities from mesocosms in the Gulf of Mexico - GOM8C Gulf of Mexico (SPAdes) (version 2) | ecosystem: Environmental > Aquatic > Marine > Cold seeps... | reverse complement strand
TGTCGCGCTATCAGGAACTTATCAGTTAGTATAATAGTGTTTATACGGCCGTACTCTCTCATAAGGTAACAAAAACTATGTTCACAGGTATTATTCAAGCCAAAGCTAAAATTTTCGATATTTCTAAGCAAGATGGCTTGTGGCGTTTTGCGATGACATTTGATGAAAAATTACGTCACGGATTACAACATGGTGCCAGCGTCGCACATAATGGAGTGTGTTTAACGGTTGCAGCAATGGATCAACAAGCGGTCTATTTTGATGTTATGGCTGAAACACTTAATGTAACTAACTTGTCGCACTGTGAAACTGGTGACTTAGTTAACATTGAACGAGCGTTACGTTATGGTGACGAAATTGGCGGTCATATCTTGTCTGGTCATGTTCATGCTACTGCTAAGTTGATTGAACGAGAAGCGACGGCGCAAAATTCTCGCTTACGTTTTGAGTGTGACAGCCGTTGGATGAGCTATATATTAGCAAAAGGCTTTATCGGGCTCGATGGTGCTAGCTTAACGCTGGGTTTAACAGGCCCCAATTGGTTTGAAGTTTATCTTATTCCTGAAACCCGTACTTTAACTACCTTGGACAGCAAAGCCCAAGGTGCGTTATATAATCTCGAAATAGACAGCCAAACTCAGGCAATTGTTGATACTGTTGAACGGGTTTTAGCTGCGAAACATCTTGGATAACCGATTAATAAAATTGTTCATCATCAGCATCTACCGCGACATTAAGTCGCCTTTGTGCTTCATCGAGGTGCGTTTTTAAATGCAGTTCTTGGCAGCAATTGGTGCACTCTTCGTAATAATCTTGGTCACCGTTGCTGGCATCTAGATCGATATGGGTTGGATGCCCGCAATGTGGACAGGTTATGGTGACGTTTTGAACTTTTATCATGACACTACCTCCATGCATTAAGCACCTATTGATGCCGAAATACAACGACCCCCATCGACAGACAGTATTTGGCCGTTGACGTATGGCGCGGTTACTAAGTAGCAGATCGCATCTGCAATATCTGAGGCTTCGCCTTTGCGTTTTAACGGTATTTCATTAATAACATGATTAATATCTTGGTTTGAAATACCTGCGTTAGGCCAAACAATAGCACCTGGAGCAATACCATTAACTCGGATGTCTGGGGCTAATTCGTTGGCCAATGACATTGTCATCATCGCAAGACCCGCCTTCGCCATGCAATATACAGTATGACCCTTTAATGGTTTTTTGCCATGAATATCACACATGTTAATAATCACGCCCTGAGTTTGGCGTAATGCGGGTAAGCATGCTTGCGCTAAAAATAATGGCGCAGTCATATTGGTCGCTATTAAATCAGTGACTTGAGATTCATTAATTTGTTCAATAGGGGTAGGGTAAAAGCTAGATGCGTTATTGACTAACACATCTAATCTCTTGTAATGCGCTAGGGTGTTAGCAACCACTTGGTCTATTGTTGTGCGGCAAGTAAGATCGCCAGCCACGATAAATGCTGAATTATCCCTGATGTTATTAAGGGTTGTGGCCAACTGCTGCGCCTGTTCGCGGGAGGTATTATAATGGATTGCAACATTGTAACCCTTGTCATGTAGAGCGATAGTGGTGGCTGCTCCAATGCGCTTGGAAGCCCCAGTAATTAGTGCAACTTTTATGTTCATCGTTAGTATTGTCAGTTGGCGGTGATTATTATCTATTGTATCAGAATCTTAGATAATGCCAGCAGCTAGATTTGTTGTTGTGACTACTTTATTGATTTTTGTGACTAAAGATACGCTCTATATTGCTGATGCTAGTCATAAATTAAAGCTAAAATATCGTATATTTTGCTTGAGTGACCCTATTTAATCGGGTAATAATATTAATTAATTGTAGATTATTTAACTTAAACCTGACTATTAGGTTGTTATTTTTTAATCAGCATCGTCGTATAACAAGGGGAGTTAGGATGAGTGTAGATAAATTTAGGCTGATTACACGCAGCGATTTTGATGGATTAGTTTGTGCTGTATTATTGAAATATATCGATTTAATCGATGAAATTAGTTTTGTGCATCCTAAGGATATGCAAGATGGTAAGATCACAGTGTCGCAGCGAGATATCACGACCAACTTGCCTTTTGTACCCGGAGTTAATATAGCTTTCGATCATCATTTATCTGAAGTAAAGCGAAACGCAGCCGGTTTAGAAAATCATGTGATCGATTCCGATGCACCATCGGCTGCTCGAGTTGTATGGCGACATTACGGTGGTCATGACACATTCCCATTAGAGTGGGATGACATGATGACAGCTGTTGATAAATGCGACGCTGCACAATTTGAGATGGCTGATGTTATTGAACCATCACGCTGGGATCTATTAAACTTTATTATGGATGCGCGAACGGGCTTAGGCCGCTTTCGTGAGTTTAGAATATCGAACTATCAATTAATGATGGAATTAATTGATATGTGTCGTATTTCAGACATTGATGAAATTATGGAACATCCTGATGTCGCCGAACGGGTTAAGCTTTATTTTGAGCAGCAAGACCTATTTAAAGAACAAGTTACCCGCTGTGCTACGGTTCATCAAAACTTAGTGGTGCTTGATCTTCGTGACGAAGACACTATTTATGCAGGTAACCGTTTTATTATTTATGCCTTGTTTGCACAGTGCAACATTTCGATCCATGCGATGTGGGGATTCCAGCGCCAAAATATTGTGTTTGCGACCGGTAAGTCTATTTTTGACCGCAGTTCAAAAACCAATGTTGGTGATTTGATGTTACGTTATAACGGTGGCGGCCATAATGCTGCAGGAACGTGTCAAATTGCAACCAGTGAAGCAGCCGAGGTTCTTGAACAATTGGTTAGTGCGATTACTGAAGACGGTTAAAAAACAACGCTTAATATTGGCTCTTTTAAAGGGCCAATATTTTATTTTAATTACGTACCTCGCGTATTTCCCAGAGTTTAACTACCCAAATTATTGATCTTGACTGATTAAATGAAATCTTTTTCGGGCAAAGGTTTACCCAACGCTATTAATTACGATTGTGCTCACATATAATTGGCGGTTTTGAAGCCTAGTTGCCTTGATATTTCGCAGCAGGAAATGGAACCTAAAATGGATACACACCAGTTAAACCTCGTCAAAAACGCAATCGCTACCATCAATGATTACCCTAAACCCGGTATTATTTTTCGTGATGTTACGTCATTACTTGAAGATCCTATTGCGTTTGCATTGGTTATTGAATCTTTTGCCAATACCTATCGCGACCGTGGCATTACTAAAATAGTTGGCACTGAAGCACGTGGTTTCATTTTTGGTGCACCGTTAGCTTTAGCTTTGGGTGTCGGGTTTGTGCCAGTACGTAAGCCTGGTAAGTTACCGCGTAAAACTATTGCGCAATCTTACGAGCTTGAATATGGTACTGACACGTTAGAGCTACATGTTGATGCGCTCTCAAACGATGACAAAGTATTAGTGGTTGACGATTTATTGGCAACTGGCGGCACGGTTGAAGCAACGACATTATTAATTCGCGAACTTGGCGCTGAAGTTACCGATGCTGCGTTTGTTATCTCGCTGCCTGATTTAGGCGGGGCAACGCGCTTAGAGGCATTAGGGCTAGCACTGACGACCTTAGTTGAATTTGCAGGCGAATAGGCTGATACCAATTATATTAAAAAGATGATCATTTTTCACGGTTAAAACAAATGATAACTGCGTTGTTTATTTCATATGTAGAACAACTACATATGAAAATAAACGCCTTGTTCTAATTCGTTTTCCCTCGCTACAAAATAGATCACTTAAATAATGAAATTGGTATGAGTTTTAACTCATAATTCGGAATTTATATGTCATATCAAGTATTGGCCCGTAAGTGGCGCCCTCGGACTTTCGATCAAGTCGTTGGTCAGCAGCATGTACTGCAAGCATTAGTGAATGCCTTAGACAATAATAGGCTGCATCATGCTTATTTATTTTCTGGTACTCGTGGGGTCGGTAAGACATCAATCGCTCGATTGCTCGCTAAAGCACTTAACTGTGAAGAAAGTGTATCGGCTCAGCCATGTGGAAAATGCCAAAGCTGTCTTGAGATTGATGCTGGTAATTTTGTCGACTTAATAGAAATAGATGCTGCCTCAAAAACTAAAGTTGAAGATACTCGTGATATTTTAGATAACGTTCAATATAAACCGACCCGTGGTCGTTATAAGGTTTATTTAATTGACGAAGTTCACATGTTGTCTCGCAGCAGCTTTAATGCATTATTAAAGACGCTAGAAGAGCCTCCTGAACACGTTAAGTTTTTGTTTGCGACAACTGAAGCACATAAACTGCCGGTCACTATTTTATCTCGCTGTTTACAATTTAATCTTAAGGCGATCTCCGCCCAGCAAATAGCCCAGCAGTTAGAACATATATTGCAGCAAGAGCAGGTTGGCTTTGAGGAAAAGGCTCTGAGCTTAATTGCAAATGCCGCCGAAGGCAGCATGCGCGATGCTTTGAGCTTAACAGATCAAGGAATTTCTTTTGGTAATGGCAACTTAGCCACTGCTGATGTTGCTGCAATGCTTGGTACGTTAGACAGTGACTATAGTAGTGAATTACTGATGTTAGCCGCGCAAGCTAATGGCGATCAATTACTCAGCAAAGCCAATGATTTAAGCCAGTTTGCACCCGATTATGATCAATTGCTTAAGCAAATGAGTAAAGACGTTCATTTGGCTTCGCTTTGTCAGGTGGTCAAGTCGGCGGCACGTCTAGGCAATGAGCCAAAATCTATTGTCGAATTAGCGGGAGCGGTTGAAGCAGAAATGCTGCAATTGTTCTATCATATTTTACTGCAAGGTCGCAAAGAACTCGCTTTTGCTCCAGATCCCCGCAGTGGTTTCGAAATGGTGTTATTACGATTACTGGCCTTTATGCCTAAAGTCGCAGCGCAAACTGAAACCGAGCCGCAAGCCGATGTTGAACTTGATATGCTAGCGTCGCAACAACAAGCTATCTTGCAACAAGCAAAGCAGTTAACTAGTAGTCATTCGAGCTCAAGTTTGCAGTCAAGTGTCAATGCAAATGAGAAGCCGGCTGAGGAAGTAAAACAGGCAGCAGTGGCACCAGCTATTAGCAAGCCACTTTTTGTTGAAGCACCTTTAGCCGAGCCGGTTCAGGTCGAACGAACTGAGCAAAGCCTGCCCGTAGCCAGTCAAGCTTTAGCAAATCAACCGTTAGTAGCCCAACCATTAGAAAATCAGCCATTAGTGAGTCAAGGCTCTGAAGTTGTGCCGCCGCCCGCTGAGTTTTCAGAGCAGGATTTGCTAAATATGTCTTATGCGATGGCGGCCGATGACCAAAGCCCGTTGGAGCAAAGTCAATTTGGCGCGCCTGAGCCAAAGCAAGATCAACCTTTAACACAAGCGCCTGCTGATAGCAGTGGTATCAATGACTTCTTGGCTGCACGCAAGGTTTTGCGCAATAAAGTCACAAAAGAAGCCGAGGTCAGTGTAAAAAAGCCACCGGCGGTAAAGACAGCAACAGCAAGTAGACGCATTGAGCCGTCAACTCTTGTCCAAGCGCCTTTACCGCAAGTTAAAACAAACAATGAGGCATCAGTCGCTCAGCTAAACGAGCAGCCTAAAAATGCTGGAATGTCTTCAGCTGTAAGCTTCGAGCCAATAACGCCTGCAGTGGTTACCTCTAATGAAAACAGGGTTGATCCTGCGACTTTACTGGCGCCAAATACTGATGATCCCTGGAGTGTATTAATTGATGAGATGGCTCTTAGTGGCCGTTTACGCTTACTGGCGGTTCAGTCAAGCTATCAAAAGCAAGACAACCAAGTAACTTTGTTGTTGCGCACGGAGCATCGACATTTGTTAGCGCCGAGTGCGAGTGAGCAACTTGAACAACACTTACGCCAATATTTGTCAGCGGAGATTAATCTAACGATTGAAATTGGTAGTGATGAGCAGTTAACCCCAGACCAACTGGCGCTTAACTTACATCAACAGCGCTTAACACTTGCTGGTCAATGTATTGGCTCTGATGTTTTTATTGGTCAGTTTGAGCAATTATTTGGCGCCCAAGTTAATCTCGATAGTATTAACTACCGTAGGCTTAAAAATTAAAGAACAATTAAATTAACGACTATATGATTACGTAAATAAAGCATTATTGGCGTATTATATAATTTATATTCACAGCACTAATTAAGTAAGAGAGAGTATTATGTTTGGTAAAGGTGGTATGGGCAACTTGATGAAGCAAGCCCAAAAGATGCAAGATGACATGGCCAAAGCACAAGAAGACATCGCAAAAATTGAAGTAACAGGCGAGTCTGGTGCTGGCTTAGTTAAAGTAATGATGACCGGCAATCATAATGTTCGCCAAGTTACTATTGATCCGGCTTTAATGGAAGACGACAAAGAAATGCTAGAAGATTTAATTGCTGCTGCAATTAATGACGCAGCGCGTCGTGTTGCAGAAACGAATAAAGAAATGATGGCGAAAGTTACTGGTGGTATGCAGTTACCTCCAGGCATGAAGATGCCGTTTTAATACCAATTTTATTAACTAAGTGATCAATTTTGTAGCGAGGAAAAACGGATTAGAACAAGGCATTTATTTTTATATCTAGTTATTCTACATTTAAAATAAATAACGCTGTTATGATTCGTTTTAACCGTGAAAAATGATCATCTATTTAATTGAGTTGGTATAAGTAACGTCATTCTAATAAGCGAGGTAGCTAACAAAGTCATTTTGTTGGCTACCTCGCTGTCGCCTTTTGGGGCTGTAAACCAGCAATATTAACCAGCTGGTAGTTGAGAACAATTAATGAAATTTAGTCCTTATATCAGTGAATTGATCGAAGCCTTTACTTGCTTGCCTGGGGTTGGACCTAAATCTGCTCAGCGCATGGTGTTTCACCTTCTAGAACGTGACAGACGCGGTGGGGACATCCTTTCTAATGCTTTAGCACTTACTATGGCGAACGTTGGCCACTGTGAAGCATGTCGAACTTTTACTGAAAACGAATTATGCGAAATTTGCGTTAATCCAAAACGCGCGATTAGCGGTGAGCTTTGTGTCGTTGAGAGCCCCGCTGATGTTATTGCCTTTGAGCAAACAGGGCACTTCTATGGGCGCTATTTTGTTTTGATGGGCCATTTATCGCCCCTTGACGGTATCGGTCCACAAGACATTGGCTTGGACAAATTAGAGCAGATGCTTGCCACTGCACAATTTAAAGAAGTAATTTTGGCAACAAACCCAACGGTTGAAGGTGAAGCGACAGCTCATTATATTGCTGATATATGTCAGGATTATAAAATTAAAGCGACTCGAATTGCCCATGGTGTACCGGTTGGTGGGGATTTGGAGTATGTCGATAGTACAACATTAAGTCACTCCTTGAACGGTCGTTCTGTTATAACCAGCTAGGTTAACAGCTGTATTTAACTGCTGACTTAATAAAATGACCAGATAAAAAACACCTGCGGGTGTTTTTTTCGTTAACCCCCTTGAATATTCTGCTAGGCCCCCCATCTATTAAATATCCTTGGTCAAATGACCAATTTATATCGCTAATAATTTTGATAACGGAGTTTCAAGCATGACTGCGACTACCCAAACCCACGGTTTTCAAACCGAAGTTACTCAACTACTTAAGTTGATGATCCATTCACTTTATTCGAACAAAGAAATATTTTTACGTGAATTGGTCTCTAATGCAGCAGATGCAGCAGATAAACTGCGTTTTAAAGCCTTGGCTGATAACGCCCTGTATGAAAATGAAGGCGAATTACGAGTACGTGTTTCTTTTGATAAAGAGGCAAAAACTCTAACCATTAGTGATAACGGTATCGGCATGAGCCGCACTGATGTCATTGAACATTTAGGCACCATTGCTAAATCAGGCACCGCAGAGTTTTTTACAAACTTAACGGGTGATCAAGCTAAAGACAGCCAGCTGATTGGTCAATTTGGTGTTGGTTTTTATTCTTCGTTCATTGTTGCTGATAAAGTAACTGTTAATACCCGAGCTGCTGGCGCATCTGCCGATCAAGGCGTTCGTTGGGAATCTGCAGGTGAAGGAAGTTACGATTTAACTGACATCACTAAAGCAGAACGTGGTACCGAAGTTATCTTACATTTAAAAGATGCTGAAGATGAGTTCTTAAATGATTATCGCCTTAAGCAGTTGATTGCTAAATATTCTGATCATATTTCAATTTCAGTAGAAATGTTTAATGAAGAAGTAGCAGAAGTCGAAGTTGAAGAGGGTGAAAACACCCCAGCAGTTCCCGCGCACTGGGAAGCTGTTAACAAGGCGACTGCACTATGGACTTTGAGCAAGTCTGAAATTAAAGACGAAGAGTACAACGAGTTTTATAAACATGTTGCTCACGACTTTGAAGACCCACTGACTTGGGCTCACAATAAAGTAGAAGGTAAATTAGAATATACTAGCTTGCTTTACATTCCAGCGCGTGCGCCTTGGGACATGTGGAACCGCGAAACAACAGCTGGCCTGAAGTTATATGTGCAACGTGTGTTTATTTTAGACGACGCACAGCACTTTATGCCGACTTACCTGCGATTTGTTAAGGGGCTGGTTGATTCAAACGATTTGCCACTAAACGTTTCGCGTGAAATTTTACAAGAAAACAAAGTAACTCAGCAAATGCGTAGTGGTTGTACTAAACGCGTACTGCAGATGTTAGAACGTTTAGGTAAGAAAGATCCTGAAAAGTATCAGAAATTCTGGCAAGAATTTGGCCAACTGTTAAAAGAAGGCCCTGCTGAAGATAGCGCTAACAAAGAACAAATCGGTAAGCTATTACGTTTTGCATCGACTCATCTTGATACCGATGAGCAATCAGCATCTTTACCACAATACATCGAGCGAATGAAAGAAGGCCAAGACAGTATTTACTTCATTAGTGCAGATAGCTTCGCTGCTGCTAAAAATAGTCCACACCTTGAGCAATTGCGCAAGAAGGGTTATGAAGTATTATTAATGTCTGACCGCATTGATGAGTGGTTAATGAGCCACTTTGACGAATTCGACGGTAAAAAGTTAGTGTCTGTTGTTAAAGCTGATCTTGATTTGGGCGATGTTGATGACGCAGAAAAAGCACAGCAAGAATCTGTTGATCAAGAGTTCGCTACTTTAGCAGAACGCTTCAAGGCAACACTAGGTGACAAAGTTAAAGATGTTCGTGTATCGCATCGCTTAACGAGTACAGCGAGCTGTATCGTATCTGACGGCAATGACATGACTAGCCAAATGATGAAACTGATGGAAGCTGCAGGCCAAAGTGTACCTGAGACTAAATTCATTTTTGAATTTAACCCAGAGCATACTTTAGTTAAGCACATTAATGACGAACAAGACGAACAGCGATTTAGCCAATGGGTTGATGTATTGTATCAGCAAGCGTTATTGTCTGAACGTGGTTCATTAGAAGATCCTGCTGGATTTGTTAACAAAATGAATGAGCTAATGCTTGATTTAGCCAAAGGTTAATTTCAAGGGGTAGCAAAATTGATTAAAAAGGAGCTGAAATGCTCCTTTTTTGATCTTGTTTTTTAATCAATTTGTAAGTTAGCTAATTTTCGCTTTCCAAGTGATTGATCCGATATAAACTTATAACACTTACAGATTACGAAAATGGGGATGACTGACTGTTTTACCCCACGTAATGATCGGTCTTGACTTGCCACCGATCATTATCATTTTGTTTTCTGAACCAGGCTCACCGTAATTTAAATTCGGTAATCCGGACACTATAATCAATGAGTAGAAATCGTTTTTGCCGTAATGACAGCGCTCATACCCGAGAACAATTCTTCTCTAAAGTCATAGGTAATATCATCTGTTCCGTCGGGTAAATTAACCACTATTTCACTGCTATCAGTCTGATTGCTAATATCAACAATCTGATTATAGAAATATTTAGTCTCATTCCCCATCGAGTCATAGTAATAACGGCCGGTTTCAAACTGCAAGCTCGTCTTGACCACGATAATATTTTCTGTGGGTTTTAAGTACACTCTAAAATATTTACGAAGATCTGGGTCCGTTTGTTCGCTGTGATGGGTTAACGAACTGACCGTAATTTTCCATTGCGAGTCAGCTTGTTCGCTAAGCATCACTAATGCACGTTTATTAACCTCAACCGTTATGCCATTGCTAAAAGTGACATTTCCTTTTTTATGGAAGGCTAATTGAATTAGCTGCTTTCCTGCAATAGTCCAGCGCGCGCCATATATTTGTTTATCAGCAATGGATATTTTTTCTAAATTAGCGGCAGCTGTATACTGTTCGAACAGTGCTGGCATTTGCTCGGCTGTCGCATTGGGTAAAATCAAATATTGGTAATCATTGGATTCAATATCAGGATTTTTGGTGTGGCCAATCACAATGGCGTAACTTTGTTCTTCACTCGAGACTTTGCTGTAACTGTCTCTCAATACATCGCCAGTGAGCACAAGAAGCTTAGTTTTTTCACCTTGACTAGGCCAGACAACATAGCCTTTATTGCCATGGTGAAACCACACCGGTTTTGTAATGACAAATTTATTACGGCTACTGGTGTTGATAGTATTGATGCCCTCACCGATATCGTAGCTAATGTCGGTGTTCCATTTTGCTATATCAACCGTAGTTACTATAGCTTTGTAACTAGCTGGCTGGGCAGCATAAGGCCCTACCTTTATGTCACGTTCAATATTTTCACCAATTGCCAGTACACCGACATCACTGAAAAATGCTGACTTATCTGCTTTAGCTGACGCATAACTCGCTTTGCTTGAATATTTAAAACTGGCGATAGAATTCCAATTATCCGATAAAATACCGGCATTCATCTCATTACTAAGACCTTTCGCTTTATCTTGTGATTGCATAGGTAATGCATCAGTTCGCCACTCTTCTGTTAAGCCAGGCTGTAAATGCCAGTCCCAATCAGCACGGACATCATTGTATTCATCGCCATCGACTTTAACTTGCAAAATGCCACTGCCATTATGGTATCCAGGGTGACTTTTAAAACTTTCGGCGCCCCTTACTCGCTTTGACTGACTACGCCATGAAGCATACCAAGGTGTATCGCCGCTGCGACGGTGTACCAAAAATTCACTATTCCAATAAGGGAAACTACCGCCAAGCTCGTGCTCTTTATTTCTTAGTTTATCCTGAAATGCTAATAATTTATTTTCTAGGGGTAACTCGGTATCATCGTTCTTACCCGATAGGATAATATCAATGTCATGGGCAATCTTTTGGCTACCAAAATTCGTAATTTGGGGACTTAAGAAGCTGCGACCGGTTGCTTGATAATCATGACTATCGTTATAAATGACTGGAGCCATCGTTTTCAACATAAATTGAGCGCTGTCATTGATGGTTTCATTTAATACTGGCCATGGGCTGTCTTTAAAGAGTGCGGCAATTTTCATCGGGGTAGTAGCCAGCCATTCGTAACCATAAGCTAATAACGCTAAATCTTGTCGCTGGCCAATGTGGTGTGAAATAGTGCCATCGGGTAATATTCCCGATTGACCCAAAGTATAAGCTTTACGGGCGTTTGTATTTAGCCAGACATTAAGATCGGCGAACGATCCCTTAGGCTGCCATTGTGAAAAAATGGTCGCGGTTGGGTGAGAGTATGATTGACCAGACATCGTTTTAAATTCATCTGCGAACGGAGTATAGTCGGCGTACCACCATGGTCGCCCATGAGCGAATACGGTGATGACGGTTAGCATCATTCCATACGCCGGGTGATTTCGAAACGTCTTTAGCCAAAAATGACCGGGTATTTATGGCTGATGTACGTGTACGATCAAATCTTTCTTGATAGGGCAGCGCAAAGGCAATCTGGTATAAAGAATATATGTTGTCAATAAATAGTGAGGCCTGTTTATCACCTAAGCCAGACATCTCCCAACTATCTTCGAAGGCTAAGATGACGGGTAATGAGACAGGATCTAGAAAGCGCCATTGATGCGTACGATCGCTATAGCCAAAACCAACTCGCGTATCAGCGCCAAAGTCATCGAACTGTGCAACCGGCATTAAGTTAGCATAGGCATTAAATCCTTTAACGATCCCGTTAATGAGCCGTTTACGCTTGTCGCCATCACTGTCTTTTAACTGCATCAACGCGTAACCAAGCCCACCAATCCTGTTTGCTGCTTCTTCAAATTGCGCAATATTGTCTTTTTCGTTGAAGGTTAATAATTGCTTTGGTTGATCAATAGTATAAATACGCAAATCAGTGAATTTACCATCGTTTTTCTCAATCGCTAGTAACACTTCTTCAGCCGATAACTGTGTTGCTTTAGGCCGCACATCACCATAAAGGCTATCACGGCGGCCCCACATTCTACTTTCAGTTTTTGCAAAAGCAGTTAGACGCTCATAATACGTTTTCCATTGGGTTTTTTCTGCCACATTAATGGCGGCATCAAATCGACTGATCACTTTGCCTGATTTTTTTAACTCTATTCGCAGCGTTGTACTGTCAGCTGCATTAATTTCGTGACCTTCAGCCACTTTAATCAAACCGTGGATCCGTCCTTTGTGGTGAATATTCTCAAGGGTATATTTACCATTATCCTGACTACCAGCAAGCACAAAATGGTGGTCGTTAAAGTTACGGTCACCAAAAGTGGCCTTACGGTTGGCCGCTAATTGAATGGTACCAATGACGGACTGACCGGCTTTGGCCCCAATAGCGATGTCAAAGTAATTAGTAAATACGCGTTCTAACCCAATATCAGCAAGTAAATCAGCATCGCTGTTATCGCCGATGTAATCACCGTCGCTGTCTAGCCATTCTTTGGGATCGCGCGGAAAAGCATCTTTGCTGTCGACGTGTTTATCACCGTCGCTATCAGTTTCAATTTCTTTTAAGGTGCTATCGACCTCAACCTCAACTTTAGCCTTAACCTCAACCAATACTTCGGATTTTGTGGTGTTTTCTTTAATTGCGTTTACTAACGATTGTGCGCCGTTGCTCATTTCTGTTAGTTTGGCATCTTTGGCGATGGCCGTTGGATTGCTCTTTGATAACTCAATAAGTGTACTGGCGGTTTTTTTTGCTGCAATAAGGGCTATCTCTGAAACCGATTTGACACTAAGGTGATCAGGTTCTTTACCCTTATTTGTGATAATTAATTCTTTAACGGCTTTACTGATAACGGCAGCACTGGTGGTGGCAGTTTCGATGGTTTCGGCCGATATACTCTCTGATGAACCGGGATCGACATTGAGTAACTCGATCACGACCTGACTCATTATTTTTGCATGCTCACTTGCCAGTGCTATGTCATTAGCTGTGTGCTTGATATTCGATGCCGTTAATGCTTTAAATGACTTAGCAACGGTATCAGTTGCAACGTTCATCGTTGCTAATATTTTTTCATGCTTTGCGGTTGCTAAATTAGAATCATAGGTTGAGGCAATCGTATTAATAACCTGAGTCATCATCGTGCTTGACGCTTCAATAGCGGCTTTGTCTGTGGTTAATCTTCCAGCGGCATTGGCGGCATGAACAACGGCAGAGATTTTTGCAGAAGCTACGCTTGCAACGAGCAATTGATTATTAGTAACACCGTCCGAAACATGTTTAGGAATAACTGAATTTTTAATTAATAACTCAGCGAGCACCGTCAACGCATTATTTTTTTTGTTGAGGTAATCACTGCTGATTTCTTCCGGTTTAATTCCCAACGTGTTGGCAACGTTTTGTTTCGCGGCTTCAACATCACCATTTTTAGTGGCCAACGCAACTAACGTAGTCAATGGGGTAATAGTTGTTTCACCGGGTAATGACAACATTTGATAGGCGTTTTCTGGGGTGGTTACAATCCCTTCTGGATGCGCTGGTGTGATGGTACTTTCATCTAATGAACCAGCGGGAATGTTCACTACAACACTTACCTTATCAGCAGTTAAGCCGAGATCAGTCGTGACGATACGGCCTTTGCCACCTTTACCTGTTGTAATCGAGGGTTCATTATCATCATGGCGTCTATTGTTATTTATATCGATATAAGCGTTTGCACCCCGGATATACCCATCAATAACTTTGACATCAATATAGCTTTCGACTGACTTTGCGGTCGTGTTTTTTTGGCTGCCACCACTTTCACCTCCACCACAAGCAACCAGTGTTGACGAAACAACACATGATAACCAAATGTATTTATAGTTCATTTTATACCTTTGTTTATTGGATCTAGAAATAGGATTAGAATTGTGTTTGTCCTTTAACTAAGTGATTAAACTTGTTGTTGATACGTAAGTATTAGAAATCACCTAAAATCCATCTAAAGCTTTACTATTATACAAAATGAACAAGACGGCAGTGTAAGGGTATGTAAGCAGGTTATTCGCTTAGTGTATCCGTCGGATTTATTGGTGAATGAGGGTGTGACTATCAATACTTGAATCGTCGTGAGGATTAACCTGTTTATCTAAATATTTGGCAATAATTTACAAAGATTTATGATGTAAAACGCAATGAACTGTTCTCGAAAACAGCCCATCAGTAATTGATCTGTTGGTGTTGCCCTTAGTTTTATGAGGCACTCTCACGCGGTGTTTGAACAATATATGTTTTTGATACAACAGGAGCGCGATACGTATTTTAACTAGCTTATTATCGACTTGCCGCGTTTCAACTGTTTTATCCAATAGCGATTGGGATTAAGTTGATCAAGCAAAGCCTGACTCACTGGTTGTGGTTCGCCGGTTAACTGACAAGCAAGGATCTCTGCCAGTAACGGCGCAGAGCATAAACCACGCGAGCCAAGCGCGCCTAACATGTATAGGTTTTGATGATGGGGTGCTGGTGGATATTTACTCGCTGGTTTGCCGCGTGCGAGATCATGATAATAATCGCTGGTTAATTTGACATCGGGTACCCCTCCGACCATTGGCAAGTGATCTTTGGCACTGAGTCTAACACCGACTTTTCCAGCGAGAACATCACCCGCTATCGATGCTGGCCATTGAGCGCCTTGGGTACAATGACGCAGTTTTTCAATATTTTGATGATGTTCAGTGGCGGTTAGTTGAACGCTCGTTTTGTCTCGTTCAAAACTAGCACCAAGACAATGTTGTCCTTGGCGTGCAGGAGTCAAATAACCTTGGTAACACAGCACGGTTGTTAACGGTTGTAGTTGTGAGGTACTTTTTATATGGCTTATCTGTCCGCTAGTTTGGTATAACGGCAGTTCACGAGTTTGCTCAAAGTCAGTCAGGTGATGACCGTTGGCCAAAATAACATGGTGCGCTTGACGTTTACTGCCATCACGAAATTCAAGCTGCCACTGCTTTTGATTGTGCTCTTGTTTCAACTCTTGTTTTAACTTAAGCGCATGCACCTTAACATCGTATATTACCTCTATCAAATTCAATGTTTTGGCATGGTTAATTAAAACCTGGGTTAATGTCGCAGGTGCTAACCAACCACCTTGGGGGAAGTACAGCGCATTATGAAGGATTTCGACTTTGGCAAGATCCGTGGCCTGAGCGGGGGTGAGCCATTGCAGGAAATCAGGCGGGAACAGTCCACTGTCGCTTATTGCCTGATAACGAGTGTGCAAATTTGTCTGGTATGCCAGTTGCAGCACACCGCAAAAATCGCTGGTCACTTGATCCTTAGTGCTCTCTAATCGCTTAATCGTTTGACGGCTGTAGAAAAATGCTTGGCTGTAAAGCTGACTTAAATAATCATGTTGAACATTAATCAATGGGTAAAAACCACCTTGACGATTGCCCGAAGCTCCTTGCGCTAGCTGCGGATCTTTGCATAACAAAGTTACCTTGATGCCTCGCTGTGCCAGCGATAAGCATAAAGCGGCGCTGGCGATGCCACCACCAATGATCGTCACTTCATTTAACTTGTCGGCTACCGGACGATTAAACCAGCTGGCGGTTGAGCTCGTTAGTTTAGTTCGGTTGAACGTGGCGGTGACCATTTCACGCTTTTTACCAAAACCTTTTACCTTGGTTATAGTAAATCCGGCACTCTCTAGACCTCTACGCACTATACCAGCAGCAGTAAAAGTGGCCAAAGTCGCTTGATCTTTGGTTACCTTAGCGATGTTTTGATACAAGGTATCATTCCACATTGCTGGGTTTTTCTTTGGATCAAAACCGTCAAGCAGCCAGCAGTCGATTAATCCTTGTTGGGGATAGCTGAGCTGTGGCAAGGTATCGCTAATGTCACCAAGCCACAAATCAAGGATCACCTGTGGTCGGGCTGTTATAGCGTTTTGGTGATATTGCGCTGTTGCTGCGTGACTCATTTTAAACTGTAATCGGTGACAGCCAGCAATAGCACTGGGGTAGTTAGTCTGTAATTGGCTGGAGAAATTTGACAGTTGCGGCCAGCGTTGATGTGCACTTTTTAGATCGTGAGCCGTGAGCGGATATTTTTCAAAACTAATAAAATACAGTCGTTTTAAACAAGCAGTAGGGTGTTGTTGGCAAAATTGCTCAAAAGCCTGACACACCGCCAAAAAATTTAGACCGCTGCCAAATCCCGTTTCAGCAATAACATAACTAACCGATTGGCACTCGAGCCAACGTTGGGATAAATTGTTTTTTTCGATAAAGACGTAACGAGATTCAGCCAAGCCATCATCGCTGGAAAAATAGCGGTCTTGAAATGTATCAGAGTAAGGTTCTGAGTCTGCATTCCATGACAGTGCCGCCGTTTTAATTGTAATAGGCAAAAAATTGATTCCAAATGAGTTAACTGCTGCTATTATCTCATTAATAGATCAAAGCTGACCACTACAAGGTCAAATAATTATTACAATAGACATAGTTTATTTAAAGACAGGACTTATTCATGAAACGCGCAGTTATCACTGGCATTGGCATTGTATCTAGTATTGGTAACAATACTGAAGACGTAACAACATCATTAAAAAATGGCACAAGTGGCATTACCTACTCTGAAGAGTTTGAGCAATTGGGTTTACGTAGCCGAGTTTGGGGTAATATTGATTTAGATCCAGCGGCTCATGTTGACCGCAAAGCATTACGTTTCATGGGCAAAGCTTCAGCTTATGCTTTTGTTGCGATGGAACAGGCAATTGCCGACGCAAAATTAACGCCCGAGCAAGTTTCTAATCCTCGCGTGGGTATTGTTGCTGGTAGCGGCGGAGCCTCGTCGTCAAGCCAAGTTGAAGCAGCTGACAAATTACGTGAAAAAGGCGTTAAACGTGTTGGACCATACTTGGTGCCAAAAATAATGTCGAGCACCACGTCTGCAACACTAGCGACCCCTTTTAAAATTAAAGGCATTAACTATTCTATTAGTTCTGCTTGTGCGACATCGTCTCACTGTATTGGTCACGCTCTAGAGCAAATTCAGCTAGGCAAGCAAGATATTGTTTTCGCTGGCGGCGGCGAAGAAGTTGATTGGACCTTAGCAATGGGGTTTGACGCCATGGGTGCGTTATCAACCAAGTATAATGACAATCCGACTCAAGCTTCACGTACTTATGATGCTAATCGTGATGGTTTTGTTATTTCTGGTGGCGGCGGTATGGTTGTCGTTGAAGAGCTAGAGCATGCATTAGCACGTGGTGCACATATTTACGCTGAAATTGTTGGTTACGGTGCTAATTCAGATGGCTTCGACATGGTTGCACCATCAGGCGAAGGTGCTGTTCGTTGTATGGAACAAGCAATGGCAACGACCGACAGCAAGATTGATTACGTTAATACTCACGGTACTAGTACGCCAGTTGGCGACGTTAAAGAGTTAGGCGCAATCAGAGAGTTGTTTAAAGATGACGTACCAGCCTTTGGTTCAACCAAATCGTTAACTGGTCACGCTTTAGGTGCCGCTGGTGTTCATGAAGCTATTTATTCTATCATCATGATGGAAAACAGCTTTATTGCTCCTTCGATCAATATTGAGCAGTTAGATGAGCAGGCGGTTGGCTTACCTGTAGTAACCCAACTACAGCAAAAAGAATTAACCACGGTAATGTCAAACAGCTTTGGTTTCGGCGGTACTAACGCCACGTTAATTTTCAAGAAATTTGAAAAATAACAAATGCTATAAATAACGATTGTTCAAGATGATTTTTAATCAATCACACAAGTGATCACTTATTAAATTTAAGTTAAAATATGAGCAACTCAAAGCGCCAGCTGGTTTATGATCAGCTGGCGCTTTTTTTGTTAATCCCGATACCCATCGGTGTAATCTGTTACTCGCAAGCTTAGCTATGCCATTAGCGCAACTATTTAGCCTAAAAAATAGTCAGCCGGTAAGTATTTGTCAAATTGTAGGGCTAGGTCATTTAATTGCTATAACCTGTTGCTGTTATTTTTGTTACAATCGCGCCAGATTTTATTAGAGTGCTACTGATTATGTTGCAAATTCTTGCAGATGAAAATATGCCATACGTTAAGCAACTTTTTGGCGAGCTTGGCCATGTTCGAACGATGGCTGGCCGTGATATAGCCTGCGAGGATTTGATCGGCGTTGATGTGTTACTAGTGCGTTCAATTACCCAAGTTAATCAAGCGTTGTTAGCGCAAGCCGATTGTTTAAAATTTGTTGGCTCAGCCACTATTGGCACTGATCACCTCGATACCGAATATTTAGCGACCCGTGCCATTGAATGGCGCAATGCACCGGGTTGTAACGCAACCGCGGTTGCGGAATACGTTATTAGTGCGTTAATGACGCTGTCAGCACGCCATCAAATGGTTTTGCAAGACAAGGTTGTGGCAATTGTTGGTGCGGGCAATATTGGTCAACGATTAGCGACCAAATTATCGGCACTAAATATTGAGCACTTTTTTTGCGATCCGCTTTTAGCTGCAGCCGGGGCGGTTGGCGATTACCGTGGTATGGCAGAGGTGGCACAGGCCGACATAATTAGTTTGCATGTGCCGATGGTTAAAACTGGGCCACATCAAACTGCTGACCTTATTGATCAACAATTTTTAAGTCAGTTAAAACCCGGTGCTGTATTAATTAATAGCTGCCGTGGCGATGTCGTTAACAATCAACAATTACTGACTTGCATCAATCAGGGGCAGCAACTGCATATCGTGATGGATGTGTGGCAAAACGAGCCATTAATTAATCAAGAGCTGATGACTAAGGTCGATATTGCAACGCCCCATATCGCAGGTTATAGCCTTGAAGGTAAAGCCCGCGGGACGTTTATGCTGTACCAGCAGTGGTGCTTATTGTCTAACCAAGCGCAAACAACCACGCTAACACAGCTATTACCAGAACCTGCATTTAATCGGCTAACCTTAGATTTTAACGCCCACAATGATGGCCTGACTAAGTTAGTTCGGATGATTTATGATATTCGTGACGATGATGAACTGTGTCGTACCAAAGGTCTAACCGCGCAGGGCTTTGATAATTTACGCAAAAAATATGATGTCCGTCGAGAGTTTAGTGCTTTAACAGTAATGAGTGACGACGAACAACAAAATACACTACTTAACCAACTTGGATTTACTGGAGAATAATTATGTCAGAGCAGTTTAATATTGCTGTTATTGGGGCGGATAGCCTGATTGGTAAGGTACTAGTCGAACTTTTAGAACAACGAAATTTTCCAGTAGATCAACTATTTGCTTTATCGAGCGATGCAGCTGAATCAGAAGCTGGTTTGTTTAAAAGCAAGCAGTTAGCCACAAAGTCGATTGTCGATTTTGATTGGTCACAGGTTCATTTAGCGTTCTTTTGTGAAGAAACTTCATCAACCGCCAAATACGCGCCGTTAGCGGCTGAAGCTGGCGTAGCCGTTATTGACAGCACCAGCGCATTTGTTGATCGTCCTGAGATCCCAATGGTGATCCCACATTTAAACGGTGAAGCAATTGCTGACTTTAGAAATACCAACATTATTTCTAGCCCTTCTAGCGCTAGTGTCCAGCTGTGGACTGTACTTAAACCGATAGCAGACAATTTTGGTATTTCACGAATTAACTTAGTCAATCATCATTCGGTATCTAGTGCTGGTGAAGCGGGTGTTCAAGAACTAGCTCGCCAGTGTGCAAGATTGCTTAATGGCTTAGAGATTGAAGACAATCCTTATCCAGCTCAATTGGCGTTTAATCTATTGCCGACAGTTGGCCCATTATTAGACAATGGTTTAAGCACGCAAGAGCAACTGATTACTGATGAAGCGGCTAAATTTTTAGGTGATGGCTCAGGCTTTATTAACACTACGAGTGTAATGACACCGGTATTTTACGGGTTAGCGCAATCAATTAACGTTGAAACAATTAGCCAAGTTGATCCTGAGCAGGTTGCACAGTGGTTTGAACAATCAGATCACATTGAATTTGACCCAACGCATCAGCCAACACAACTTGGTGACGCTAAAGATAGTGAATATGTGCACGTTGGTCGTTTACGACTTGACCCATCACATGCCCACGGACTGAACCTGTGGTCAGTTGCCGACAATACGCGCGCAGGTTCGGCATTAAATTGCCTTAAAATTGCCGAAATGTTATTAAGAGACTACTACTAGTCAAATAATATCATTGTCATGACATGACCAATAGCTATTGGTCATGTCATGCTACTTTTATCATTACCTTTGAAATCGACCATTAAAAGCTTCATGTAAAGCCTCTATAATTCAAGCTTTTATTTTAATAATTTAACGATTATATATGATGTTAACTCTAGTTTTTTTTAAATAAACTGCTTTACATAATACACTTCCTCGTCAGTTTAGTGCTCCGGCGCACTTATTGCATATAATAGAATGTCAAAAAACTAGCTTTTGAGTTAGATCTGTTCTAGTTTTTCTAACTATTTTGCTGATATGATAAGCAATAATTTTAAACAAGAATTCAAGTTAGCATTAAATCTCCATAGAATCAGTTGCTTGTCTTTGTTTTTTATATTTGTCAAGGGACAATGATGATTTTATTTCGTAGAATTACTTTTATTACCACCAGATTAAGTATTACTTGCTGGTTATTATTGGGCTTGAGCACTAACTCCCAAGCGATAGAATTAATTGGCCCACAGTCAAAAAAAGCGACGACCGAACAAGTCGTTCCTCAGCCTGTAGCCCAACAAAGAGTTCAACCGATTGTTCAGCAAGTGGTTAGGCCAACACCCGTTCGTAATATTGTTACGTCACAAAATTCTCGAGTTTATGGACCTATAACGTCCAAAGATACTTTATGGCGCATTGCTTTTACTAATCGAACAGATAAAAGCCAGAGTATTGATCAGGTGATGATCGCTATTTTTTCGGCGAACCCAGATGCCTTTCTTGATAACAACATTAACTTAATTAAAAATGGCAGTATGCTGGTCATCCCTTCTGCGAGTGACATTAGCGCCATTACTAAAAGTCAGGCGCAATCAAAGATTGATGCTGACAGTAAAACGCTGCCGCAAGCACTTAAAAAAATAGCTACACCAGCGGCTGTTGTTACGTCTGCGGTGCCAGCCAAGGTTATTCCACAAGAAGTAGTACGTCATAGCGCACCAGCTCGAACAAACACGCCAAAGGTCGTCACTAAGGTTGTAACCACTAATAAGCAAGAAATACAGCCTGATGATAATGTGGGTAGCACTGCAGGTGTTACTGCTACCATGCAAAATACTCTCGCCCTTGATCAAGGTGAAGAGACTTCGATTAAATCTGAGCCAAGCATTGAAACGGATATTTCGCTAGCACCAGAAAAAACAAATCCTCAACTACTTAATCTGCGTAAGCAACTTAATTTATCGATGAATGACATGCAGTTACTAGTCGATGAGAATAAAATATTACGTGAGCAGCTCGCTGAACTTACAGAAAATATCGAACAGCTTAAGGTTCAAGATGAACTCGATAAGCGGCTGCAAAAAGATCATCAACTATTGCAAGATGAATTAGCGATGATTGAAGCGCAGGCCTTAAATGACCAAGGCTCAATTTTCAATAACGGCTGGTTTATTGCCGCGATATCAAGTGTACCATCGATAGCTATTCTTTCTGGTGTGCTGTATTGGCTAATTCGACGACGTAAACCTGTGATTGAAGAGCCTGAAGTAACAGCCAAAGAACCAACACCAGTTCCAGAGGGGGAGCCAGATCTAAGCGAAGAAGAAGGTTCGCTTGATGATGAATTAAATGATGATGATTTATTAATTTCTGATGATGGCGATTTGCTTGATGACGACTTGCTTAGTGACGAATTACTTGATGATGATCTAGGTGATGAGTTATTGGTGCCAGATGATGATATGGATGAAGTTCGTTTAGACGATACTTTTGAAGATGGCAGTTTTGAAGACTCAAGTGACGATGGTGTCGTTAGTTCCGACGATATCGATGCATTATTAGCAGAAGCTGGCGCCTTAGAAGATGATGATCCTCAAGATAGTGATGATGGCATTATCAGTAGCGACGATATTGATGCGTTATTGGCCGAAGCCGACGCATTAGAAGACGAAGAATCGGACGATGGTGTGGTGAGTGCAGATGATATTGATGCATTACTAGCCGAAGCGGAATCGATGGATGATAGTGAAGATGACATTGTCAGTAGTGACGATATTGATGCACTGTTAGCACAAGCCGATTCAATGGACGAAGGCCCAGATGATGTGGTTGGTGACGATGACATAGATGCATTGTTAGCACAGGCTAATGCGGTTGAAGAAAAATCAGACGATTTGGTCGGTGACGATGACATAGATGCATTGTTAGCACAGGCTAATGCCGTTGAAGAAAAACCAGACGATATGGTTGGTGATGACGACATCGATGCATTGTTAGCACAGGCTAATGCCGTTGAGGAAAACCCAGACGATATGGTTGGTGATGACGACATCGATGCGCTGTTAGCGCAGGCTAATGCCGTTGAAGAAAACCCCGACGATATGGTTGGTGATGACGACATCGATGCGCTGTTGGCGCAGGCTAATGTTGTTGAAGAATCCCCAGACGATATGATCGGTGATGATGACATTGACGCTCTGTTAGCAGAAACAGACGAGTTAACAGATCCTATCGATGCTGAGTCAGATAACGCAGTAGATGTTGATGACATTGATGCGCTGTTAGCCGAAACAGACGAGTTAACCGATCCTAACGATGTTGAGTCAGATAACGCAGTAGATGTTGATGACATTGACGCGCTCCTAGCCGAAACAGACGAATTAACAGATCCTATCGATGCTGTGTCAGATGCCGCAGTAGATGTTGATGACATTGACGCGTTGTTAGCCGAAACAGACGAATTAACAGATCCTATTGATGCTGAGTCAGATGCCGCAGTAGATGTTGATGACATTGACGCGTTGTTAGCCGAAACAGACGAGTTAACCGATCCTATCGATGCTGAATCAGATACCGCTGTAGATGTTGATGACATTGACGCGTTGTTAGCCGAAACAGACGAGTTAACCGATCCTATCGATGCTGAATCAGATACCGCTGTAGATGTTGATGACATTGACGCGTTGTTAGCCGAAACAGACGAGTTAACCGATCCTATCGATGCTGAGTCAGATAACGCAGTAGATGTTGATGACATTGATGCGCTGTTAGCCGAAACAGACGAGTTAACCGATCCTATCGATGTTGAGTCAGATAACGCAGTAGATGTTGATGACATTGATGCGTTGTTAGCCGAAACCGACGAGTTAACCGATCCTATCGATGTTGAGTCAGATGTCGCAGTAGATGTTGATGACATTGATGCACTATTAGCCGAAACAGACGAGTTAACCGATCCTATCGATGCTGAGTTAGATGTCGCAGTAGATGTTGATGACATTGATGCGCTGCTAGCCGAAACAGACGAGTTAACCGATCTTATCGATGTTGAGTCAGATGTCGCAGTAGATGTTGATGACATTGATGAGCAATTAGACGAAACAGACGAGTTAGCAGATCCGGTTGATGAACTGAAATCAAATATAGCAGCTGACACTAATGTTAATGAGGATGTTGAGCATCTGGATGACATTGACCAACTATTAGCAGAGGCCGATTTTTTAACTGAAGCGGTTAATGAACAGCCTGACAATGTCGATGAAGCTGCAATCGATGACGACATTGAAGCTCTACTGGCTCAAACTGATGATCTTAGCGATCAAGCAGCGCCAGAGACTACTAAATCACAAGCGACAATACCTAACTCAATTTACGAAGCTGATATTATTGAGCAGCCGTACTTACTAACCAGTGAAGAACATCATTCTTTAATGGCAACTGAAGAGGCACAACATTTAGTTAACGCACTAGATCAAATGATTGGCTCCTCGGCTACTGCGGGCATAACAGCAAGCAATAACGCAGAGCTAAATCAATTAGATGAGATACTTGCCACTTCATCGGATAACGATATCAATGAACTTGAACCTGCTGCAGCGGCAAGTCAGCTTAAAGAGCAGCAATTGAGCTCGCAGCTAGACAAGTTTGAGCAAGAAAATAGCTATATCGATATTGATAAATTGTTAGATGCTTCAGCCAGCTCAGAAAATAAAAATGAGCCTTATCAAGATGTTGATTTAGACATTGGTTTGGATGAGTTTCCAGAAGTGATCGCCAGTGGAGATCATGTCGACGTTGATGTTGATCCTAACGACTCGTCTAAAAAACTTGACTTAGCGCGTGCATATTTAGAAATAGATGATCAAGACAGTGCACGTGAAATGCTAGAGCAAATAGAGCAAGTAGGGGACGATAAACAACGTTCTGAAGCAAAAAAACTGATGATGAAACTAGAACAATAATCTTGGTAAATAGGAAATATCAGACCTTAATTGGTTGCTAGATTAAGGCGGTATCTATCATGGAGCCGCCAAACTTATAAAATGATGCCTTAAACAGACCGCAAAGCCCCCTTAAACTACATAAGGTGCGTAAATGAATAAGTACAATGATCAGTACTATATTGCTGTTGAACCATTTGGCGCTGAACAGCCTTATGTTATCGCCGATAAAATCACTTCGACAAGACTCGACCACCATCAAAAACTCCCTTTGGGACAAGCGCCTTTGACTTTTTATAATCGTAATAAAGAACAAGATCGCGCAAAGGGTAATAAATGGCCAGTGACACCGGTGTTAGAAACCGGGGGGGATTTTTTGGTTAATGACATTATACGTGAGCAGATCAGCCATTACGATATTGACGGTTTGCAACTTTACCCAGCAGTATTTATAGATGACGATGACGTAATTCATCCAAATTATTGGTTTTTAAATTTTTATAAAACCTTTAGCTATTGGGATAAAAAGCAATCGGAGGTTATTTGTATTGATGGCTACCTTGCTGAGATTGATAAGTACAGTTTGGATCCTGAGAAGCTAGGTGCGATTACTGAACAAAGTCGCTTAATCTTTAAAATGGGTGGTGTTACAGATCCTTATATTTTTATTCATCAAACATTGGTTAGTTTTCTAATGGTTAATAATTGTAACGGCATTAGATTCTTCAAAACCACAGATTTCGAAGAAGGTGATCAATTTAGAAAGAGAGCAAAATACCTTCAAGTTTAAATATGTAATTTTGTTTTAGCAGTTACGGTATCACAAGCGAGTTGCTTGAGTTTTTCTTTTTCAAGGTATAGTTCAGCGGCAGTAATACTTCCAAAAATATCAATGATCTTATTGCTAACAAAACAAGGTTGCAGAGGTAACTCTCGGTTATGGAGTAACTCGAGCCAAGTTTCAAGCAACCATATTGATGGAATTGTTGGTGTCATCTTCAGTCCTAATTAAATATTTATTAAATATAAAGCTAGTTGATACATAATATTTTTCAATATATTTACTGGTTTTTTTTAAATAATTAATATTATCGATTGTATAATTAAGTGATTTAAAACGTTAAATACTTGAGATAAAATATCTTCGATAACTTAGCTATAAGAGATAGCAGACTGATCTTTATATATATTACAAATAGCCAGCTAATTCTTGATCTATAGTACCTTTATGTTTGGTTGATATTCATACAAAAAATAATTCCTTTGATTTTATCTAGTACTGCCTATATATTATTCACCAAGTATTAAGATAATCATGAAATTTATCAACCATCCAATTTAATGAAAACGATATGTTAATGGCAAAAATGTTAGTCATAAAATTGTCATAACCATCAAGCACAATTCAATGATGAGTTACGTGAAGTCAGTTAATTCACGCAGTAACAAGACATACCGACACCAATTTAATCTGTTGCCACAGCCAAGAATTTAACATGGAGTTAGTTCATCGGCTGTAGCCAAAGCAAAACATATATTTTCGAAAAAGTAACAAGCGATCAAATAAATTGGTCGTTGTTAAGGATTTACTACTAACTGGCTGGGAGGCCGATACTATGATTGAAAAAAAGATTGCCTTAGTAACAGGTGCCATGGGTGGGATAGGGACAGCTATTTGTCGTCGATTAGTACAAGAAGGTTATACTGTCTTGGCAACACACCGACCGGGTAAAGAAGAAATTGCAACACAGTGGCTTGCTGAGCAAGCGTGTGAACCTCAACAGCTGTTAGCTGTTGCGCTCGATGTTTGTGATACGCAAGCCTGTCTCAACGTGGTAAAAAATATCGTCGAAGAGCATGGCCGTGTTGATGTATTGGTCAATAATGCGGGCATCACCAAAGATGTACCATTTAAGCGCATGAGTTTCGAGCAGTGGAACGACGTTATCAGCACCAATCTAAACAGCATGTTCAATGTAACTCAACCTTTGTTTCAAAGTATGTGTGAACAAGGCAGTGGTCGCATCATTAATATTACATCAATCAATGGTTTAAAAGGTCAATTTGGCCAAGCTAACTATGCGGCTGCCAAAGCGGGCATGATCGGTTTTACAAAATCATTAGCGCTAGAGTCAGCGCGCTATGGCGTGACAGTTAATGCAATTGCACCTGGCTACACAGCAACGCCAATGGTTACAGCATTGAAAGACGAAATACTAGAATCAATTAAGGCGCAGATCCCTCAGCGTCGCTTGGCTACCCCCGAAGAAATTGCAAACTCAGTGAGCTATTTAGCGAGCGATGGCGCTGGATTTATTACGGGCGAAACCCTCAATATCAATGGCGGACAATACATGCATTAATCAGTAATGATTAAATGTAATGTTATTGGCGTTAAAGATAATTTTCAAAGTTAGTATCTACTTTTGTTTTTCTAATGAAATAGTTTTCAATGAAAGGGTTTAGTAATGAATAAAGTTTATATCGTAGCAGCAAAACGTACCGCAATAGGTACCTTTGGCGGAGCCTTAAAATCAGTTGCTGCTCCAGAATTAGCGGCTGCAGCAATCAAAGGTGTTTTAAGTGAGTCAGGTCTGGCTGGCGAGAACATCGATGAAGTCCTAATGGGCAATGTAATTGCTGCTGGACAAGGAATGGGTCCAGGT
>Ga0209396_1001347_pt1 | contig 27469 bp, 17 predicted proteins | sample GOMGulsemesocosm_6_FD_184638 | JGI IMG/M metagenome (GOLD analysis project Ga0209396, IMG submission 184638) | Methane-oxidizing microbial communities from mesocosms in the Gulf of Mexico - GOM8C Gulf of Mexico (SPAdes) (version 2) | ecosystem: Environmental > Aquatic > Marine > Cold seeps... | reverse complement strand
CTAAACCTTGTACACCCGCTTGCGCTAAATACGGCATCATTGCGTCTTCGCCACTAAACAAGGCGATATCGGGGCAATATTGACGGTAAGCCAATACCTGATTTAAGTCGCCGCTAGCTTCTTTTAAAGCCCAGCAATATGGATGGTTTTGCACAGCTTGTAGGGTTTCAATTGGAATTGAGACACCACTGCGTGAAGGCACGTTATATAACATGCAAGGAAATTTAGCAGCATTGAGTAAAGCGCTGAACCATTGCGTTTGTCCAACAACTCCTGGTTTGGCATAAATAGGGCTACCAAGTAAATAAGCAGCAATAGGCAGCTGATTACAAGTGTTTATCCAGTTAACTTGTTCTGTTAGATGAAAACCACCTACAGCAACCATTAATGGTGCTTTGAGTGATAACTGACAAACAAACTCAACGATACTTAGTTGTTCTTGTGATGTTAACGCTAAGCCTTCACCTGTGCTTCCCAAAAGTACAATGCCATTATTAGCATCAGACTGTTTAATGGCTAACTCTTTCAAACTGGGGAAATCTATCTCACCACACGCTAATAATGGTGTGATTAAAGCTGTCCACAAGATAGTTTCGTTGAGCGTATCGCTAACGTTTAGTTGGGTATTTTTTGAAAATTTTATTTGATTCATTTCTCTCGAACTCTGTTCGTTCGGAGAACTTTTAGGCGTTTGCATCAACCTAAATATTTATCACATAGCAGTGAGTATTTTGGCTGTACAAAGGCCAGAAGCTCTCCACCAAGTTGGTGACAATTGTTAGGATTCAACCCAAACAACCGGTAAATAAATCATCAAAAATTTATTTACCTCGGCATTAATCCCCCTCGTTATCAATCAATAGAGTTTGATCTCTTTATGATAACTACCTGGTTAATGCTCCTCTTCTGACCCTTTTTCATTAAACACTCACTTATTAAAATCCAAGCAAGCGCTTTATCGAATTAGGACAACAGTATTAGAACATTTATTCTAATACTGAGTCAATAAACCTATAAACGGATATAGTATATGTTATGAAGCAATGATCGTTTGTTCAATTTGAACCAAGCGATCTTGTCCCCAACAAGCAACATTGTTATAGCGAAAACAAGGCGCGCCCCACAATCCTAAACTATTGATAGTCTTTTGATTGTTATCAGACCACTGCTGCCAATCGTTGTCATTGTTATGTTGCAGTGCCGCTTCATGACTAAAATTATGTTTTTCACACAAAGCTTTGATCACTGTATCTTGTGATAAATCTGAACCAGCTACATAAATAGCGTTAAAAGCAGACTTTATGAAAGCTAAACCCTCTCCTTGTTGCTCAGCAAACGAAAATATTTGAAAAACATTAATGATCCCTTGCCCTAAAGGGTCAGCAATACCCGTGAAAGGAATATTCAGCTTTTTAGCCTCTCTACTCGCATCAAAAACGACATAACGTGCTTTATTTTCTGAAATCGTCACTCCGCGCATAACCAAGGGTAACAATAACTTTATTTTAAGTGGTACTTGATAATGCTGGCTTAGCTTTTCTGCTTGTAGCAAGCCAATATAAGAATATGGGCTACGTAATGAAATAAAAGCTTCAATAGCATTGCTATTTTTCTGTTCAACCTGATTTGGCTTTTCAATATATTCCGTGAATACTAAGCGATTTTTTTGATAAAAAGGTTCACTACCATCTTTTGCTAGCCCGAAAGCTCTCAAGCGTATTTCTAAATGTTCAAGTCGGTCAATTCCAACAAACCACTGCCCAGCAATAAAAATAGAAGCGGGTAAATAATGCCCTTTTTTAACCAATTGCTGTAAATTTTTGATCTGATAATTAATCACAGGTGTTGAGGCGTGATAATAATCATCAAATTCATTAAACCACGTTTGTTGAAAAATAGTCCATGCACTAGCCAATGTTTTGGGGCGTAATTGCCACGTTTGCTGACCCGTAAATAGTGATTCTTCTGTGGGTTGCTGAGTAATTTTTTTCAATTGATATTGTTCAGCAACAAAGTTAGCATCTTTTATTGCCCAGCTATGCATGAGTTTGGGATCTACTGTCACACCAGGCACACTTTCGTATACCAAAAACAACTTAAATTGGATATTGAATCGTTTTTCTAATTCAGGAAGTACTTGAATAAGCATAAAACTATGAGGATCGTTTAATGCTAAATAGACTTCTGCAATCGGGGTTGCACGAAACCAATTAGGCAGAGTGAAATAACGTAGCTTTAATAACCATGCCCGTTTGTCACTACGAATTAACCTGACTTTAAACCAAGTCAACATTTTAGTTAAAATAACCTACTCCCTGTTTTGCTACTGAAATTACAAATAACTTTGTCCCCATTCTGACATGATAAAAATATTCACGTAGAATGGCTGCTATTATAACCACAACTTGCCGTTAAGCGTAGATAAATAAAGCGAACTCCTTTGTTGCAAAACATATCCATTATTGTGAATAAGCTTACGTCACCTCAACCGCATAAATAAAATTCGAGAAGAACCTTGTTAGACAATATTAATCAATTACTGCTACGAAATGATGATTTACTTAAAGCTAAATGTCCTTTGTTTATCAATTTACCTGTCGATGATTTTTTTCAAACATATCAAACGCTTTATCCACAAGCAGAGTTAAGCTTTTACAATACAAATTATCAAAATCATCAACAAATAAACCAGTTAATATTAGAAAAATCGACTAAGGTTTTTAGTGCAAGCTACCAAAGTGAAATCAAACATGATCTAGTGATCATTCAATTTCCTAAAAGCAAAGCTGAATTGAATTTTACTTTAGCCATGCTTGATGCTGTTACCACACCAGAGTGCTTAGTATTAATTGTTGGTGAAAATAAAAGTGGCATTAAGTCGATTGAAAAATTAACAGCAAGCCAATTAAGCGACTGTGCCAAAATTGATGCTGCTCGTCATTGCTTATTATTTTCTGCGAGCTTAATTCCACAGTCTGAACCCTTTGATTTAAGCAAATGGTTAAAGCCTTATTCGTTTTCAATAAATAATACCCAAGTTAACGTAGTTGCATTGCCTGGTGTATTTAGCCAAAACGGCCTCGATATCGGTACGCAGGTTTTATTGGAAAACCTACCGAAGAAAATATACGGAGATATCTTAGACTTTGGTTGTGGAGCAGGAGTTATTGCTAGTTACTTAGGAAAGACCATACCTGATATTAAGTTACATTTGCTTGATGTAAGCGCTTTGGCGTTATATTCGGCGCAAGAAACCCTTAAACTCAATGGCCTAAACGGTCATGTTTTCCCTTCGAATAGCTTGTCTGATGTTCAAGGAAAATACGACCAAGTTATTTCGAACCCGCCATTTCATCAGGGACTTAAAACAAATTACCAAGCAACCGAAACTTTTCTGGGGAAAATTAAACCCCACCTTAAAGCAAAAGGTAAAGTCACGGTTATTGCTAATAGCTTTTTACGCTACCAACCAATAATGGAACAAGCTATCGGGCGAACCGAAATATTAGCAAAACAAAAAGGTTTTTCGCTCTATCATTGCTCGATATAATTCGGTAATAAAATTGCTCTATATATAAATTAAGTTACTATAAAACTATGGTAAAAATGAAAAGCATTCATTCATTAAAAAGAAAACTGATGATTATGATCATCGGTTTTGTTGTCTTATTTGTGATTATCTCTTCTGCCACCCTTGCTTTTTTATTCATTGATGATGCTAAAGAAGAGGCTGCAAACCATACTCAATTTTGGGCTGAGCTTATCGCAAAAAACAATAGTCAAAATTTAATCAATGACAATGAACAAGCCATAGAAGATAACTTACTGTTGCTTAGGGAGGTGCCTTATATTAATTATGTCCATATTTATAAAGTACACCCTGCACCAAAAGGAGTTGTTTTTTTTAGCAGTTACAATAAAAACAATAACAGTTCAGGTATTCCAGAAAAAGATAGCCAAATATCAATATTATCAACACCCACTTTTAGCGAGTATTCTGTTGAGTTTATTACCCCTATAAACTATCAATCTAAGGTTGTAGGTTATGTTTATGTCCAAGTGAGTACTGAAAATATACAAGATCTTACTACTGGAGTTTACGCTCGGTTAACCGCTGTTTTTTTATTAATGTCCTTGGTCACTTTCTTAATAGTATTGTCTCTTAACCATTTTATTACCTCACCGATGACTAACATGGTTACTCAGATACAGCAGATTTACCAACAAAAGAAATTCGATGTTCGTTTGCCCGTCATCCCCTATAAAGAGCTTGATATTCTAGCCAGGAATATCAACATCATGTTAGACAGAGCTGAAAATCAACTGAAAAAATTAACTGATGCCGAGCAATTTAGTTATCAAGAAAACTTAGAACTTGAAAATAAAGTTAATAAACGCACTCAGGCTTTGAAAGATTCAAATCAAGAATTATTGTCTACACTCGAAAAACTGCACCAGTTTCAAGGACAGTTGGTTGAAAGTGAAAAAATGGCATCCTTAGGTGATATGGTTGCGGGTGTTGCTCATGAAGTTAATACCCCCATCGGCCTAGGTATTACTGCTTCAACATTGTTGTCTGATAGATTATCTGAAATTAAGCAGGCCTTTGACGATAAAACCCTAAAATCAAGTCACCTAAAAAAATTCTTAATAGAGGGCGAGGAAAATACCGCAATTATTTATCGAAACTTGAAACGTGCAGCAGAGCTAATTACCAGTTTCAAAAAGGTTGCAGTAGATCAAACGAGTGAAGAAGAGCGTAGTTTTAATGTAAGAGAATTATTCAATGAAATTTTATTGACTCTCGCACCTCAAATACAGAACACCCCCTACATTATCAATATTGACTGTCCCGAGTCTTTAACAATTCAAAGTAAGCCAGGCCCCATCACACAAATTATTATAAATTTGATTTTAAATTCTATTATTCACGGTTTTGATAATAAAGCGCAGGGTACGATTGATATAGCTATTTCTGAATTTGATGAAAACCTAAAAATTAATTATCAAGATGATGGCACAGGCATTGACCAGTCGATATCTCATAAAATTTTCGAGCCTTTTACCACCACTAAACGCGGCTCAGGTGGTAGCGGCTTAGGGTTACACTTAGTATATAATTTAGTGACACAAGCTCTGAATGGAAAAATTGACTACATTAGCGAACTAAATAACGGTGTTAAGTTCAGCATTAACTTCCCTGTCCAAATGGTTAATAATGTATAAAACTCCTACATCTATGATTGTTTTTTCGTTAGGGGTTATATAACATAGTAGTAATTGTATAAATTTTTTAAATTTAATTGTAATAATCTAGCGTAATATCGTCTTATTCTATGATTTACAATAATGGATAAAAATCAACAAATCATAAATACTGGATTATTAAACATGCAAAAACCTCACATACTTATCGTAGAAGACGAAGATGTCACTCGCTTTAACCTACGTAATTTATTTGAAGCGGAAGGATACCAAGTATCAGAGGCTACTGACGGTGAAAGCATGGATACTCAGCTTCAGAAAAACTCAATAAACTTAGTTATCATGGATATTAACTTACCGGGTAAAAATGGCCTATTGCTAGCAAGAGAACTAACTAGTAATAGTGAACTAGGTTTAATATTTCTTACGGGCCGAGATAGCGATATCGATAAAGTGCTTGGCTTAGAGATAGGTGCTGACGACTACTTGACTAAACCGTTTAATCCACGAGAATTAACCATTCGTGCTCGTAATATACTTAGCCGCATTGGCCAAACAAAAAACGAAGTAGAAAAATCGGTGATCACTTTTAATGAATGGTCGCTTGATGGTAACTCTCGTAAAATGACAGCACCAGACGGACAAGTGCTATCAATACCTCGTGGCGAATACCGTGCTTTACGATTATTAATTGAACATACTGGACAAATAGTTACTCGCCAACAATTGATTAAAGAAATGACTGGACGCGATCTTCGTTCAAATGACCGCACAGTTGATGTAACAATTAGACGTTTGCGTAAACATTTCGAAGCAGTGCCTGACGCTCCAGAACTCATTAATACTATCCACGGTGAAGGCTACCGCTTTATCGGAACCGTAGATTAATCAGTTCAGCAAAAAACATAAAAAAGGGAAGCATGATTGCTTCCCTTTTTTATGTTCAAATTATAATAATAATTTGGTTATTTAGTTGATAACCATTGTCTAAATGCGTAAACAGCCTGCTCATTTTCCACAATGAGCTCTTCTGAGAGTACCTTTTTTTCAGGCCATGAATCAGATAGTTTCTCTATCGTAACTAACTTTGCATGTAAAGATACTAATCCAACACTACCGGTAGCACCTTTCATTTTATGACATCGTTCTTGCCATAACTCTTGAGACTCTTGTATTACAGCATCTGCAATATCATGAATATAGGTAATTGATTGCTGAATGTATAAATCTAACATTTGCTGAACAATACTTTGCCCTAAGCTATCTATGTAGCCATCCAATAAATTAATATCTAACTGTTCGATTTTATTCACAAATATTACCTTTCATAATTTTTTTATCGACGCTATTGGATTCATTGTAACAAGAAAGTCATCGATGTCATTAAACAAATTAACCTAATCTACCCTTAGTCCACTTACGGTAGTATATCTGCATGAAAATATACGTTAGAATACGCGCCCTTAATAAGTCTGTTATGTACTGAAGTTTCAAAAAACCCTTTGCATAGCGCAGTTAGAAATACTGGAGTAGAAATGTCAACATTAATGCCTGATATCGCCAATCACACCACAGCTCAAACCGAAGGAACCCTCGACTGGGTTGGAATGAGTAATATCGAAATGCCTATAATGGTTGCTTCTCAAGGTGAGAATGAGCGTATGGTTTCTGCTTTTGTTGATGCATTTGTTAACTTGAAAGAACCACAAGCTAAAGGCATTCATATGTCTCGTTTATATTTACTGCTTGATGAACTTTCAACCAGTAATACTTTGGACTTTCAAAGTTTAGTTTCTTTACTTCAGGGGTTTATTAGCAGCCATCATGATCTTAGCGATAATGCAAAAGTACAGTTCCGTTTTGATTATCACTTAAGAAGAAAGTCTTTAATTAGTGGCAAGCAAGGCTGGAAAGCCTATCCCGTCATTTTAACTGGCCGCTTAAATAAAGGAAAAATGGATATCGAACTTGCCCTTGATATTAGATATTCGTCAACTTGTCCTTGCTCTGCAGCACTTGCTAGACAGTTAATTCAAAAAGCGTTTAAAGACAAGTTTAATGAACAAGAAGCTGACTTAGATTCGATCCACGAATGGCTAGGCAGTACCGATGGTATCGTTGCGACTCCACATAGTCAGCGTTCTGTTGCTGAATTAAAAGTAAAACTGAATGAAAATACTACTGAATTTCCGATCACCGCTTTGGTTGATATTATTGAAGGTGCATTAAAAACCCCAGTACAAGCAGCAGTAAAACGTGAAGATGAACAAGAATTTGCCCGTTTAAATGGTCAGAATTTAATGTTTTGTGAAGATGCAGCTCGCCGGTTACAGCATGCAATGAATCAAGCTCCTGAATACGATGATTTTTGGCTTCGTATCAATCACCTTGAATCATTACATGCACATGACGCTGTAAGTGTTACGACAAAAGGAATTGATGGCGGCTTCCAACCATAATATAGCAAACCTATAGAGTTCCACTCACTCAACTATCAAGGCCAGTAATCATTACTGGCTTTTTTTTCAATATTTATTCAATCTTGTATATACAAGATTGAATAAAAGATGAATATACCTAATTAAATCACCACGTAATCTTTCGTACTTTAACAAGTAATAACTGTAATTAAATTACATAACTTAATTACAGTTAGAAGTTTTCTCAGCTAAAACATCACTGACCAGCAACAAAAAAACAACTTTAACCATAAAAAACAATGAGAAAGCCGTAAAACCAACATTTATTCAACACTTACACAAATGTAAAAAAATTACGAGCAAATACTCTATTTACATTGACCTTTTCCACAGAAGTGTTTAATGTAAAAGGTTCCTCTTGAGTGAAAACAGAGTATTTATGCATTTTTAGCATAATTTTATTCTTACATCTTCATCTCTGTGCTCAAGTGGTTATTAATGAGGAGAGAATACAGCATGCTTTACGATCACAGCATTCAAAAAGACAACTGCGGATTTGGGTTAATTGCTCACCAACAAGGTGAAGCAAGCCATAAGCTCGTTAAAACAGCAATTCACGCACTTGACCGTATGCAACATCGCGGTGGCATTGCTGCCGATGGAAAAACTGGTGACGGTTGTGGTCTGTTAATGCAAAAGCCGGATACTTTTTTTCGTGCCATTGCCGAAGAAAAAAACTGGCAACTAGGTCGAAAGTACGCAGTAGGTATGATATTCCTCAATCCTGATCCTATAAAAGCGGCGATAACGAAAAAAATTCTTGAAGAAGAACTAGCGCAAGAAATGCTTACATTGGTAGGTTGGCGCGTAGTGCCTACCAACACAGCCATGTTGGGCGAAACAGCTATCAACAACATGCCTCAAATTGAGCAAATATTTGTTGACGCGCCTCCTGGTTGGAGAAATCGAGACTTAGAACGCCGTTTATATATGGCTCGTCGTCGTGCAGAAAAACGTATCGAAGACAGCGCTTTTTATGTTGCAAGTTTGTCTTGTTTAGTCACTATCTACAAAGGCCTAATGATGCCGGTAGATTTGCCTAATTTTTATTTAGACCTTGCTGATATTCGCATGCAAACAGCAATTTGTGTTTTTCACCAACGGTTCTCAACAAATACGTCACCACAATGGCACTTAGCTCAACCTTTCCGCTATTTAGCACATAATGGTGAAATTAATACCATTAAAGGCAATCGTCAATGGAGTCGAGCACGTACCCATAAGTTTCAGTCTCCTTTATTACCCGATTTACAAAACGCAGCTCCTTTTGTCAATGAAAGTGGATCTGACTCTTCATCTTTAGACAACATGTTAGAATTATTTCTCGCGGGCGGTATGGACTTATATCGTGGCATGCGGTTATTAATGCCGCCAGCATGGCAGAACAGTCCTTTAATGGATGATGATCTAAAAGCATTTTATGAATTTAACTCTATGCATATGGAACCTTGGGACGGCCCAGCTGGCGTCGTAGTAACCAATGGTCGTCACGTTGCTTGTAACCTTGATAGAAATGGCTTGCGCCCTGCCCGTTATGTTATAACTCGTGATGGTTTTATTACTCTAGCTTCAGAAGTTGGTATTTGGGATTACGGCGAAGACGAAGTGGTTGAAAAAGGTCGAGTAGGCCCTGGTGAAATGCTTGCCATTGATACATATACCGGAAAAATATTTACTTCGACTGATATCGATGAAGAGCTAAAAGTTCGCCATCCATATCGTGAATGGCTCGATAAAAATATCCGTCGTTTAGTGCCTTTTCATGAGCTTAATGCAGAGCTTATTGGTAAGCGTGTCTTTGACGACCAAACGATGTCGCAATATCATAAAATGTTTAATTACAGCTATGAAGAAATTCAACAAGTTGTTAAAACATTAGCTGAAAATGGTATGGAGGCTACAGGTTCTATGGGTGACGACACCCCTATGGCTGTACTTTCAAGTCAACCTCGTACTATCTTTGATTACTTTCGTCAGCAATTTGCCCAAGTAACCAACCCCCCGATTGACCCATTACGCGAACGTTATGTTATGTCTTTAGGGACCTGTATTGGTCGCGAACATAATGTGTTCAACGAAACAACAGGGCATGCCGATCGCATTTTATTTGCGACTCCCATACTCATGTATACCGGGTTAAAACAGCTTAGAGAGCTTGACCCAGAATATTATCGCAGTGACACACTAACCTTAAATTACGATACTGAAGAAGGTTTAGAAGCCGCTATTATCCGTTTATGTGATGAAGCGGAAACATTAGTGCGTGAGAAAAGCACCGTAATTTTAGTGCTTTCTGATCGTCAGATACATAAAGGCATGCTACCTATTCCAGCAGCTATGGCCGTAGGTGCCGTGCAACAACGTTTAGTTGAAAAACAACTACGTTGTGACTCAAATATTATTGTAGAAACCGCATCGGCACGTGATTCTCATCACTTCGCCGTATTGTTAGGTTTAGGTGCAACGGCTGTTTACCCATACCTAGCTTTTGAAACCATTGAGCAACTTGTCGATCAAGGACAAATTGAATTAACCGCACGTGAAGCCGTAATGAATTATCGTGACGGTATCAATAAAGGTTTATTAAAAATATTATCTAAAATGGGGATTTCAACCATTGCGAGTTATCGTTGCGCTGGTTTGTTTGAGATCATCGGTTTACATCAAAATATCATGCAGTTATGTTTCCCTGATTTACCTAGCCGCATTCAAGGGGCTGATTTTGCAGATATTGAACAAGACAATATCAACCTAGCACGTAAAGCATTTTTAGCTCATCAGAAAGTTAATCATGGTGGTTTACTAAAATATGTACATGGCGGTGAATATCACGCCTACAACCCTGATGTTGTTAACTACTTACAAAAAGCAGTAGAAACAGGTGATTATACAGACTATCGCTTATTTGCCGATCAAGTTAATAATCGCCCTGCTGCTACTTTACGTGATTTATTAGGCTTTCAAGAAAATACCCCAGCAATTGACATCAACAAAGTAGAAACAGAATCAGAAATGTTCAAACGTTTCGATAGCGCTGCTATGTCAATCGGCGCTTTAAGCCCAGAAGCACACGAAGCACTTGCTATCGCAATGAACCGTTTAGGCGGGTATTCAAATTCCGGTGAAGGTGGTGAAGATGAGCGACGTTTTGGCACCGTTAAAAACTCTCGAATCAAACAAATTGCTTCTGGCCGATTTGGTGTTACGCCGCATTACTTAGTTAATGCTGACGTTTTACAAATAAAAGTCGCACAAGGAGCAAAACCCGGCGAAGGAGGTCAACTACCTGGCGATAAAGTGTCACCTTTAATTGCTAAGTTACGATACTCTGTGCCAGGTGTAACACTTATTTCTCCGCCGCCACATCATGACATTTATTCAATTGAAGATTTAGCTCAACTTATTTTTGATTTAAAGCAAGTAAACCCTAAGGCTGTAATATCGGTGAAGCTTGTTTCAGGCCCTGGTGTTGGCACTATCGCCTCAGGTGTTGCTAAAGCTTACGCAGATTTCATCACGATTTCAGGTTACGACGGTGGTACCGCAGCAAGCCCATTAACCTCAGTTAAGTACGCAGGTTGTCCATGGGAATTAGGCTTAGCCGAGGCGCATCAATCTCTTGTTACTAATGGTTTACGCCATAAAGTACGTTTACAAGTTGATGGCGGGTTAAAAACCGGTATCGATATTGTTAAAGCTGCAATTTTAGGCGCCGAGAGTTTTGGTTTCGGTACAGCACCTATGGTTACTCTTGGTTGTAAGTTTTTACGTATTTGTCATTTAAACAATTGTGCGACAGGTGTTGCAACACAAGATGATGTTTTACGTGAACAATTCTTTAAAGGATTACCAGGACAAGTAATGAACTACTTTAAGTTTATTGCTCATGATGTACGTGAAATTCTCGCTGAATTAGGTGTCGAAAGTTTAACCGCTATTATTGGCCGTACTGACTTATTAGTACCTTTATCAGGCTTAACAGCAAAACAGCAAAAGCTCGACTTAACACCGATAATTGCATCAGTTACTGCTGGAGAAGACACAGCTCTGTACCAAACAGAAGAAAATAACCCGTTCGATGAAGGCTTATTAAATAAAGAAATGCTAACGGCTTGTACTGATTCAGTTTCACATAGCGCTGGCGGCGAATTCCGCTTTGCTATTCAAAATACAGATCGCTCTGTAGGTGCAGCTTTATCGGGTGAAATCGCTCGTCATCATGGCGACCAAGGTATGGCAGCCACACCGATTAAAATTCATTTAAACGGTACTGCAGGACAAAGCTTCGGTGTTTGGAATGCTGGCGGTTTAGAGATGACACTAACCGGTGATGCTAACGATTACGTTGGTAAAGGCATGGCTGGCGGTAAGTTAACCATTAAGCCTCCAAAAGGTGTTGAATACTTAAGTCATAAAACCATGATAATGGGTAATACCTGTTTGTATGGTGCAACTGGCGGAAAACTATATGGTTGTGGCCGTGCAGGCGAACGATTTGCCGTACGTAACTCTGGTGCTCAGGCGGTAATTGAAGGAACTGGAGATCACGCTTGTGAATACATGACTGGCGGTATCGTCACAATTATTGGTCAAGTTGGTGTTAACTTTGGTGCAGGTATGACGGGTGGTTTTGCTTATGTACTCGATGAAGCCGGTGATTTTGATATTCGCCTTAATGCCGAATCTATTGAAATATTGCCAATTACCGACTTAGCGATTCATCAAGAACATTTACGCGGCATTATTAACCAACATTTTGAAGAAACTGGCAGTGCCCGCGCCCAAGAAATTTTAGCTGACTTTGATGCCTACGCACCATTGTTTAAATTAGTTAAACCAACGGCAACCGATGTTAAAACCCTATTAGGTCATCGTAGTCGTTCATCTGCTGAACTTCGCGTTCAAGCACAGTAGTCGTGAATGCGAATTAAGGAACAACAGTATGAGTAAGAATGTTTATCAATTTATCGATGTAAAGCGCATCGATCCGCCGAAAAAGGCTATTGAACAACGCAAAATTAATTTTGTAGAGATCTATCAACCATTAAGTAGCGATCAAAGTTCAGGTCAAGCCGATCGTTGTTTAGATTGTGGAAATCCTTATTGTGAATGGAAATGTCCAGTTCACAATTACATTCCACAATGGTTAGAGTTAGTTACTGAAGGCAAAATCTTTGAAGCTGCCGACTTATGTCATGAAACCAATAGCTTACCTGAAATGTGTGGCCGAGTATGTCCACAAGATAGGCTGTGTGAGTCAGCTTGTACGCTCAATGAAGACTTTGGTGCAGTAACTATAGGTAATATCGAAAAATACATCACCGATACAGCCTTTGCACAAGGCTGGAAACCAGATTTGTCAAACGTAGTAAAAGTGAATAAACGTGTTGCTGTTATTGGCGCTGGCCCTGCAGGTTTAGCTTGTGCCGACGTATTAACACGTAATGGAGTTGACGCGGTTGTATATGACCGACATGCACAAATTGGTGGTTTACTCACTTTTGGTATTCCGTCATTCAAGTTAGAAAAGGATGTAATTCAAACTCGCCGTGAAATTTTCGAAGGTATGGGGATTGAATTCCGCTTAAATACAAATGTTGGTGTTGATATCAGTTTTGAGTCTTTAAGCGAAGAATACGATGCCGTATTTTTAGCTCTTGGCACATACACCGACATGAGTGGTGGATTTGAAAATGAAGGAGCTTCAGGCGTATACAACGCACTAGATTTTTTAATTGGTAATACTCAAAACCTAATGGGTATTACTGAAAATGCTAAGCCATTTGTTAGTTTTGAAAACAAAAAAGTTATTGTATTAGGTGGTGGTGATACCGCAATGGATTGTGTTCGTACTTCCATTCGCCAAGAAGCCACAGCAGTAACTTGTGCTTATCGTCGTGACGAAGCCAATATGCCGGGCTCACCTCGTGAAGTACAAAATGCTAAAGAAGAAGGGGTTAACTTTCAGTTCAACCTGCAACCACTAGATATCGCTGTAGATGAAAATGGCAAAGCCTGTGGTGTTAAATTTGTAAAAACTCAATTAGGCACAGCTGATGCTAAAGGCCGAAGAAGCCCAGAGCCAATTGAAGGCAGTGAATTTATAATGGAAGCTGACGCTGTTGTTATCGCTTTTGGTTTTTTACCTAGTCCGCCACAATGGATGAAAGATGCAGGCGTAGAACTTGACTCTCGTGGTCGTGTTATTGCTGTTGAAAATAGCGAGTTTGCTTTACAAACCAGTAAAAATAACGTTTTCGCAGGTGGCGACATGGTGCTTGGTTCAGACCTAGTTGTTACCGCTGTAGACCAAGGCCGAAAAGCAGCAAGAGGTATTTTAGACTACGTACTTAGCTAATTACCTTGTAATGTTCATATTACATACAACCCGAGCTAGTCTCGGGTTTTTGTTTACTATGGTCTAATAACGTCAATTCTTTATTTCCTGCTAAAATAAACCTATAGGCGATAACTACTAATCAGAGCTTGTCCACTCAATGAGATTAAAAATATCAAACATGAATTTAATATGTGGCGCTATTGTCATATTTATCAGTTTGATTTCAATTTTCGTATCACTTGCGATTAACCGTATTGAAAATGACTCAAGAGAAAATATTCACCAATCCTTAAAGACGGTATTACAAACAACACAAGGTGCGTTACATTTATGGATAGAGGAGCAGCTGAAAGTTGTTAGCTATGCAGCCGCTAATGACGAGATAAAACAACTTACCTATACCCTTCTAGAAGAATATCGAAACAATACCGACTTATTGAATAGTAAGTCTGTAGAGAAAATACAGACCTTGATGAAAGATAAGTACATTGTTGACCAATATAGAGACTTTTCAATCATTGCCAATAATCGCATTACATTAACGTCAATGAACAATCAAAACATCTACGCTGAGAACATTATAAACATCCATAGAAAATACTATTTAGACCGTGTGTTTTCAGGCGAAACTATCTTCATTCCAACAATACTGTCAACAAAATCGATAATAACCACTGAAGGTCAAAAAACAAGAAATATCAGTACCATTTATATCGCCGCTCCTATTTTTGATAACAATAATAAGATCATTGCTGCTTTAGCGATAAGCATGACCCCGAAGAAAGACTTTACTCGTATAATGAAATTAGGCCGTGTTGGTGATACAGGGGAAAGCTACGCTTTTGATAAACATGGTTTTTTACTGACCAAAAGCCGTTTCAATGCAAATCTTCGTAGTGTAGGAGAACTCAGTAAAGACGGCATAAGTATGATGACATTAAGAATTACAGATCCTGGAGTAAACATACAAAAAAAACCTAACTTAGCTCTTGCCAAAAATAAGCGGCCGCTCACCTTGATGGCCGAAAAAGCAATATCGGGAAACTTTCTAGAACAGCTTGAGCCTTATCGTGACTACCGAGGTGTTAAAGTGTTCGGTGTTTGGCTTTGGGATAAAGTACTAGATATAGGTATTACAACGGAGATAGATGCCAAAGAAGCACTTCTTCCACACCAAAAAACCCAACGCATTATTTATATTGTGCTACTTATTACCATATTACTTTCTGTTGGATTAATGATTTTATTATTTCTGATGAAAACAAAAGAAAATAAAATCATCAATAAACATCGACAACATTTACAAATATTAGTTACAGAAAGAACGTTAGCATTAGAGCAAGCCAATATCGCCTTAAAAAAATTGAGTGAAACAGACCCACTGACACAAATAGCCAATCGTCGCTCTTACAATAAGCAGTTGACGTTATCCTTTGTATCAGCGAAAAGAACTAAACAGCCATTATCGTTGTTAGTGTTAGACATAGATTACTTTAAAGCCTTTAATGATCATTATGGTCATGATGCTGGTGATGGTGCTTTGCAAAGTATCGCGCAGCATATTGCGAGCACATTACCCAGATCTACAGATTTTATTGCTCGTTATGGCGGTGAAGAGTTTGTGGTGCTTCTCCCTTCTACAGATATCAACGGGGCATATAGCGTTGCAGAGCGAATTCGTTTAAATATTGAAGTAGCAGCAATTAAACACGAATTTTCCGGAGTATGCGACTACGTTACTGTTAGCATAGGTATTGCCGAATTAACGGAAAATATAGCGCAGGGCGAAGATCTGTTTATACAGGCTGACAAAGCATTATACGAAGCAAAAGCCAGAGGACGAAATAACAGTTTCTATTTTCATCCCAGTGAATACAGCCTAGATCCCAAATAATCATTAAAAATAAAGTAGCTACCTGATTACGCGTTTGGCATAATCATTTTAATTTTCATCCTCAGTAAACGGACAACAATATGATCCATAGTATGACGGCTTTTTCACGCTTTGAAGTAAAAGGCGAATGGGGCAACGCAGTTTGGGAAATTCGCTCTGTAAATCAACGATTTTTAGAAACCTACTTCCGTTTACCTGAACAATTTCGCAGTATCGAGCCCTTATTACGAGAGCGTTTTCGTAAACAATTAAACCGCGGAAAGGTTGAGTGTAATCTACGTTTTAATGCGAACCCATCAGCAAAAAATAATTTATCACTCAATAAAGATTTAGCTGAGCAATTGCTTCAACATGCCGGCTGGATCAACGAGCAAACCCTTAATAGTCAGTTGAATCCATTAGAAATAATGCGCTGGCCTGGTGTTATGGAAGCAGAAGAAGCTGACATGAGCACTATTCAAAAGGAAATTTTAGCTGGTTTTGAACAAGCACTTAAAGACTTTATTGACGCACGCGCAAGCGAAGGCGAAAACTTAAAAACTTTAATTGAACAACGCCTTGAAGGCATAGTTGAACAGTCTGAAAAAGTAAAAGCCTTTATGCCAGAAGTTATTGCATGGCAGCGTAAGCGTATTACCGATAAATTTACTGATGCAAAAATAGAGCTTGATTCAGGACGAGTTGAACAAGAACTGGTATTGCTTGCACAAAAAATGGATGTAGATGAAGAAATTGACCGTCTCTTTAGCCATGTTAAAGAAACTAGAAGCATTCTTAGCAAAGGTGGAGCGCAAGGTCGTCGCTTAGACTTTATGATGCAAGAGTTTAATCGTGAAGCAAATACTCTCGGCTCTAAATCAATTAACGCAGAAATAACTAATTCTGCCGTAGAATTAAAAGTATTGATTGAGCAAATGCGTGAGCAGATTGCGAATATAGAATAACATTTAAAAGCAACTGAATTATTTGAAAAAGCCATAGCATGCTATGGCTTTTTTTATGGGCAGTTACCAAGCTTAATATGGTAATACTAGATAGTGCTTGGTATAACATCACTAGCAATTTAATAAGGGAATTTTAAAAATGATCACACTGACCGCCGAACAATGCCGTGTTATAGGCGTTATGCTTGAAAAAGAAATCACTACGCCGGAACAATATCCACTCTCGTTAAATGGCATTACCATCGGCTGTAATCAAAAAAGCAACCGCGAACCCGTAACATCATTTTCAGAAGCTGATGTGCAAAATTTAATAGATGAACTGGTAGAAATGAACCAATTAATGGTTGATCACAAGGCATCGGTTCGCGTAAATAAATACTTTCATCGCTTTTGTAATACTGAATTTGGCAATTTAAAATTTACAGCTCAGCAAAGAGCTATTATTTGTGTGTTATTGCTAAGAGGCCCCCAAACACCTGGAGAATTAAGAACTCGTACCAACCGTTTGGCTGACTTTACTGACGTTAATGAAGTTGAAATGACTTTGAATCAATTACAAGACTTAAACGGTAAAACATTCGTTAAGAAATTAGCACGAGAGCCAGGAAAACGTGACTCTCGCTATCTTCATTTACTTTCTGATATTAACGAAGATAGTTTAGCTAACTCTGCCCCCGAAACTAACGATGTTCCATCTGAAAATGAAGTTCAATTAGCGCATCGGGTATCAGAGCTAGAAAGGCAAGTTACAGCATTAACTGAACAGGTGTCCTGCTTAACCGACTTACTTGAAGATAGCTAGTATCCGAATTAATGCGTATGCAGATCCAGATTGTAGAATAATTATTTTAACTGTTCGAATAATAAATAAGCCACTATATCTAGTGGCTTATTTATTGGTTTAAATTATTACCAGTTATGGAGAAGGCTGTTGGTTTTCTAAATGGTTTATCTTTTCCCAACGGCCTTTTTGATATTTAATTTCGTAAAATGGCCAGTAATTATTATCAACTCTTAAGGTAATTACATTAGCATTATTTCTAAAGTCTAATGTTTTAATTAATACTGATTCTTGGTGTTCTTTGCCTTTTACTGCTTTAACAAAATCATCAGTATTCTTAATTGGCTGGCCGTCAATTTCGACAATACGTCGCATCGCATAAAGCCCATAACGTGTTGCCGGTGAACCATAACTATAACTCGCAACATATACGCCATCATCACTAACATTTCCTTGCTGTTGCGCCGCACGATGTGGTGAATGAAGGTACAATCCAGACCAATAAAATACTTGTTCTATATCTTGGCCATTTAGTAAGGTTGTAGTCAATTTTTGAGAATGTATTTTACCTTCACTGAGATAAGTTACCCCCACTTCTGGTGCTTGTGATAATAACTCTACTTGTCTAAAGGAAGATACTGGGGTGTCATTAATCGCTAATAAAATATCTCCACGTTTAAATAACTCAGCACTCTTAGAGCTCTCTGCCACATTATAAACTGCCAGTAATTTATCGGTATGGGGATTTTGCTTGGCCAATTTAGTTAACCACTCTTCTGGTAGCCCCATTTTCAAAGCATCTACAGGCGCAATTTTTGTCAAATTTAAATCTGAAGAATAAATTGGATTTTTACTTTCGTGCAAGGCTATTAGCTCTGCGACATACTCAATCGGTATACCTGCTAGAACATTATTTGTTTCATTGCCACTTCGTTCTTCAAACATAGACCATAACGCAGTTACTTCATTCGCTTTATTGAGTAATAATCCGTCGACCGATAAATTTGGGTTTACAAGATTAACTACTTCAATATTTCTTTCAATAAACTGTGGTGCTTCAAATTGCGTTAGCCAAAGTTCTTCAATTAAATCAACTCTCGTTTCACGATATTCAACTACACCGTCATAGTTAAGACCCATTTGCATTACTTGCTCTCCCTGTGAAAGAGGCTGTTTGCTCAAGGTAATTTGAGTTAAAGGAACATGAGCGACAGTATCTGGTTCGTATGATACTAAAGCCAAATTATGTAGCGGGTGTATATACTCAACCTTACCTTTAACTTCTACACGGTTGTTAAAAGTTAACTTTACATCTCCTAATGAGCTGAAAACCACACTGCGGGCAACTACAACTAGGCCTTTTTTGATGTCTACAATGACGCCTGTTCCTGCTTTATTATTATTGCCACTGCGCCCTTGAATGGAATACGGACTGGTAAAGTTTACTTCTACCAATGAATTCTCTATTTGAGTACTGGTCGCCATTGAAGCGTTTTTTGTAACGTCTTCAGTTTTAGTAGCATCAGCTAATGGTAATGATGGGCTACATGGCCAATAACCTAACTCTGGAGTTTTCTGGCAGTAACTATGCTCGAACCAAGTACTATTTACTTCCACTAAGGCATAATTACTAGTATTTGGATTTTTTAAATTAAAATAACGCAGATGAATTTTACTACCGTTTTCAATCAAGCTTAACTGCTCATTAAATTCTTCTACTGTATTAACGTGTACACCATTAAATTCTGTAATAATACTTTTATGAGGTACTCCTGCCTGCTTGAAACTACCTGCAGAAATTGCAACATATACGCCTTTGATCGATTTATTAAAATGTCGTGCTTGTTGATAAGACAAATTATGGAAAACGCCGCCATCAAACTTGAGAAAAGCCGAAGGTGTGATGGTATCTAAATCAGTAACATTCACTGAAACAGAAAGCGTTTCACCTCCTCTAAGCACAGACATGTTAATGCTCTGATTCACATTATTATTTATGCTGCTTTCATAAGTTGAAAAATCAGCAATTGGCTGCTCATTAATAGCTAATAATATATCGCCTACTTCCAAAGCCGTTGCTGCAGAGCTACCTGGAATTATTGACTTAATCACTAATAAACCAAGTGTGTCAGGAAACTTTTCACGGTACTTATTTTCTAGCTCATTACTCAAACCAAGCCTTTCTAGTTCTGCATATGGCTTAGCATTAAGGGTTGTTTGTATTGTGCCTCTGGCAATTTTTTCATTAGCCTGTAATTTTTTTAGTGCTATTTTAATTTTTTCTAAGGGCAAATAAAACGCGTTAGCTGACTTTCTTTGGCTTCCTGCATTTAAGGCGACAACATCTCCTTGAACATTTATTACAGGAGAGCCTGACGAACCACCTGTTGAAGCTGTAGCTGCTTGAATATAAAAAATATTAAAATCGTTATACCTGCCACGACCGTACACAGGAGCTTCTCGGTCAAGTCGAGCAATAGTGCCATCTAAAATAGAAATTTTCTGCCCCGCATCATTACCAATAATACGAATTTCTTGGCCAACATTAGGGTTACTATTGCTAAGCTTGAATTGATGTGGTTGTAGATGCTTAATTTGACGAGGATCGTAACGATAGAAACCAAAGTCGTGCACAGGGTCAATATATAAAGGAGTTAAATCTATTTCTTCATTATTTATTAATATCGCTTTTGCTGTTACTGGTCCTGGGGTCACGATATGTCGGTTAGTTAAAATAATGCCTCGTACAGCATCAACAATAAAACCTGTGCCGTAACCACTGCTGTTCCATTTGCCGTCAAAACTTACCGGAACGTCAGTTTGTATGCTAACTACGCCACTAGACACTAACTTTACTGTGTCATTCCAATTCTTTTTACTCGTATATGATGAACAATTTGTTAAAAATACAAGTGAAAGCAGTCCAACTAACAATACAAAAAAAGGAGTCGTCTTTCTATTTTTCATAAACATCCCTATTACCTTATCCTTTGGTTTATAACTATTTATTTTAATATACAGTTTTTTTTAATATTTGAAAGAGCTTAACGATTGCGATTAACGCTGAAACATAACTAAGTCTTTTCGGACATCATTATACACAGAGAAAAGCACTCGTTTATTGGCATAATCTATATCACTTAAATTAGCTATACGATCCGATTTTGATGTTGCTTCTATCGTTGATATAACTTGTTTTTCAAACTGATAACGCCATATCATTCCTTTACCAAATAACATTAATTGATCTTGCTTGATCATAAAGCCCGGTAAAATTGCAACACCTTTTGTCGGCTGAAAAATAGCCGATTGCTTATCGCGATAGACATGCAGGCTTTTATCCCAGTTGGTGTAATATAAGGTTTGCTCGTTATCAAGTTGCGCCCAATGACTAAAACCTTGGAATACAACCTTATGCTCGCCCGTATTAATATCAAACAATACGACTTTTCGTTGTTGGTTTTGACTAGCAGTTTGCCCTGGTTCGATAATCGACAATAATATTTGCTGATTATCAGCCCATTGATAAACATCGATCACTTTAAATGATGTTGTTATTAATTTAGCCTGACCATCTAACGTTAACAGTTGTAGCTTTCCTCTTATTGCTAATGCTAACGACTGACCATCTAATGACCAAACATAGGAGTTAATACGAGTATGTGTATCAAAATGACTGAGTTGCTTAAGCTCACCACTTTGAGAAAACCATAATTGTTGCTCGCCACTCCGATTAGAAACAAAGCTAATATTAGCGGTTTTAGGCTGGTATTTAGCTTGATAATCTTCCACGGTTGAGTGATGAATAGTTTGATGATTTTCAATCGATGATTCTGTGGATAACTGAGAAGAGTCAGCTTTTTCGGCGGTATTTATTTGCAAGTCATACTCTTGAATATCGAAGTCTACTCCCCCCATAACAGCAACAATTTTCTCACCATCAGGGTGATATGCTGGGCTGTATATGTCGAAAACACTTGCCACTTGGTATTCCACAAACGCGCCTGTTAAATCAATTTCAAATAAACTATTTTCCGCCGAAGTGATAAGCAAATCTTTGTCAGGGTGCCAAGTTGGATCCCACCATAAATAATCACTAAAGTCGTCGGGTACATTTAATTGCACATGGTCAGTCGTGTGTGTTTCTGTGTTATATACGACTAACGATGTATTTTGCATGTGATCATGCACAGTCACAGCAAGCTTTTTATTCTTACGAGAGTAACTCAATGCTCGAGCCGTATATGCTGGGTCGCTATACAACTGCTTTATTTCACCACTGTCTATAGACAAAGATTTAATCTCACCTTGTCGGGCATAAGAGTCAATATAGGCAATACTATTGTTAGATAACCAATTTATACCACCATAGCTATGTTGCTCACAGGCAAGTAATTCTCTGGGAACTTGTGGTTTGGTTTTAGCTAATAAAAAAGATACCGCACTTATGTTCCAACAACGTTTTATTTTTTGTTGAGCATTACAACCGCCCATATTAGAAAAGGCAAGCTGATTACCATCGGGGGACCAATTTGCCGGACCATAAAAACCAGAGCTTTCGGTTAATCGAAATTCTCTATTTTCATCTAAGTCTTTTGCCCAAAGCTCATTCTCACAAACACTGACAAAGCGGTTGAATACCAAATAACGGCCATCAGGCGAAAATTTTGGATAGTATTCTTTTTCATCAGTGCTGGTGATTGGAGAAAGACGACTAATAGGAAGTGACGATTTTTCAATAGGCATAAAGTAAATAATTAGAGCCAGCAAGCCTAAACACATACATAAAATGACCAACGGCCATTGCATTTTTTGATGTATGTTCGAACTGTTATTTTGTTTTTCTAATTGAGCAAGTGGCTCTGTTTCTGGCCATTGAACTTTAGCAACAAGACTGTAACCAACTTTAGGGTGTGTCGCTATCATCTTTTGTTGCTTAGCGTCATCCCCAAGTGCTTTTCTCAACTGTCCAATGCATCGTTGTACGGCATTAGGTGCAACAACAACATTTGGCCAAACACTTTCGAGCAATGTTTCATGAGTAACGACTTCACCAGGAGTTTTGGCAAGCGTTAATAATACCTTTAATACCCGAGGCTCAAGCGAAACAATATCGTCTTTAACAATAATTTGTGCCCGCGATACATCAACTCTAAAATTACCAACCCAAAAATCACTCATTAATTTTATTTTTAGCCTCTGTTCACAATCAACATATAGTCAAACCAGTATATCTACAATAACTATTGCTTTCAGAGATTTATTTTTGAAAAGCGCGGTTATTCAGTGCATTAGTTTAATCATCAGCAAACCATCAGTTTTTTATCAGTTAATCTGTAACGTTTTTTTTTCTGCATTAAGCACAATAGCCTCACAACAGAATCAGCTTATATAAATGCCGAATAAATACAGCTGAGTAATACTCAATCTATGAAATGAGAGGATAATGTGAAAACGCTATTTACCCAAGTACCGAGAGTAAAACTAACTAATACCACCGTTAACATGTTCACACAATTAATAACTGCGTTTACCCTACTGACCTTATTACTGATCAATAACTTCGCTTTTGCAATCGATGTTAATCGTAGTGAAGTACCACAAATAAAAATGAATTTAGGTGAAAAAATTGCCTTTTATTCAGAAAGCCTTAAAGAACAACGAGCGTTTGTCATTCGCCTACCTAAAGACTATCAAGAAACTAAACGTAATTACCCAGTGATCTACTTGCTTGATGCTAATAATGAAATCTTAACGTATATGAAAGATCTCTATTTTCATTCAGTGACTCAAATTGAACGGTTAATGCAGCAAGGCGATATTCCCGAAAGCATAATTGTTGGTATCCCTTTTAACAGTGAACAATGGTTCAGTAATGTTGCTAGCAACCCTGAACCTTTCAACCATTTTTTGACGAAAGAATTATCAAGCTACATTAACGAAAATTACCGAACCGCCAACAATAATATTTTAATTGGCCAATCATATTCCGCTTTGTTTGTACTTAATGCTTTGCCCCAAAACGGCGAAACTTTTAACAGCTATGTTGCAATAGACCCGATTTTAGCTAATGGAGAATTGGAAAAAGCGCTTGAAAATTATAAAAACATTACGGTGAAAAATAGCGACTTACAATTAATGATGGGCGGCGGAGTTTTTCTAAATGAAGCAAAGGCACTGCAACACCAGTTAATAAAGTTATCAGGTAAAGCCGCCAATATTAGTCTTGAAGTATTTCCACAAGAGTCTCATGGCTCAGTGTATTACCCTGCACTTAATAGCAGTTTAAGAAATCATTTTAAAGATTATAGAAAACCTGATAAGGAGCAAATTTTGACAGCTAATTTTAATCACCAATCCATACTAGACTACTTTGAAAAAAGGGCTGAAAAATACCAAGTTGAAACCAGCGATAAACTCTTTCAATTTGCTGTCTACGATACAATTTACTATCAAACTATGGCCAAAAATTTTGAACAGGCCTTTGCCTTATGGCCACTCTGGAAGTCGCAATACAAAATGTATAATGCCAACATAATGACCAATAACTTTCTCCGTAATAACGATCATGTTGCAGCTATTTCATTTTTACAGCATGTTGCTACAGCGATACCTAGTTCCGTGAGAGCAATCGATCGTTTAGCCAACCTTTATCAGCAAGACCAACAGGCAGAACTAGCCAGAACTTATCGCTTAAAAGTACAGCAATTATTGAATGAAACTTTCGATAAACCTATATCGGAAAAACAAGAAGATAGCTTGAGCAGGTATAGTTACAATTTATTGGATGAGGACAGAAATCAAGAAGCGATAGCTGTATTAAAACGTATAACTAAGGTAAAACCAAATTCAATAAGTGCTCATGACAATTTAGCCGATGCATATGAATTAGTTAAAAATTACCCTGCGGCAATTAAAACATTGCAGAAAACTATTACGATGGCTGAAGGTAAAAAGGATGTTAGTACTGCGTCTTTCCAACAAAGATTAAGCCGATTAAAAAGCATAAACAACGCAGGTTAAGTAACAAATAGAAGCGTAATTAAAAGGAAGAACAGGTAGCAATTACCAGAATAGAATGACTAAACTTTTGCGATTAAAAGCTAGGCCAGCATAATTGTAAGCTGGCCTAGCTAATCAAAATAAACTCATAACGCTATATTACCTAGCATTTAAAAATATAGTGTTATTAAATGCTATCAATATATAGCTTTAATGATTACTTAAGCGTTAATAAGTATTTTACTAAGTTATTGTAGTCTTGCTCAAAATTATTTTTATCTAGCGCTTTATTTTCAATCTTATAACGGCCATTAACAATAACCGCAGGCACGCCTGTTATGCCACCGCTTTTAGAGTAATAATCTTGTTTTTTCTTCATAAGTTTAGCTTTACTATTTACACTAAAGCTTTTCATTAACTTATCAAATTTTGCACCGTCAGCACCGTTTAGTACAAAAATATTACGAATATCTCTTTCAGAGGTAATCACGGCACGTTGCACATGAATATAATTAAATACTGCACGCATTAACGGAGCATCCATACCCATTTGTTCAGCCACTATTACAGCTTTCGTTAACATTTGCTGCATAGTTGGTGAAGCCCCACGAAGAAAATCAACATGGTTAAACTCAAATTTAACGTCTTTGGGTAACTGCTTTTTTACGCTAGCCATAAAAGGTTCAAATTTAAAACAGTGGCCACAGTAAAACGAAAAGAACTCTCTCACTTCAGGTTTTTTCGTCGCTTCAGCACTCACTACTGTGTAGTGCGTACCTTCTTGATAATTTGTTGCTGAAGCCATTAATGGCAATAACAAGAATACAAATAAACTAACTAATTTTTTCATTTAATACTTTTCCTCAAATGTAAGCACTGCATTTTTATTATAATATTTATGCAGGAAATAAACTTAACGGTGGTTGTTGAAGCGCTGACACTTGCTCTTTCAACATTAAAATTTGCTGTTCCCAATATTTATCGGTATTAAACCAGGGGAAGTTATGCGGGAACGCAGGATCTTGCCAACGCTTACATAACCACGCCATATAATTAACAACACGCATGGTACGTAATGATTCTATCAAAATAAGTTGCTCGGGTTCAAATGAATAAAACTCTTCGTAACCCATCAAGATAGTATCAAGTTGCAATAACTTCTGTTGACGATCCCCCGAAAGCATCATCCATAAATCTTGAATCGCAGGCCCCATACGACAATCATCTAAATCGACAAAATGCGGACCATCATCTGTCCATAATATATTTCCGGCATGACAGTCACCATGCAGGCGTATTTCATTATTTGGTTGATATTGCTCAGCGGCAATTTCTACTACTTGTTCAAGTATAGTAAAAAACGCTTTTGATAAATAGCTAGGTACAAATTCAGAAGTTTTAATAATATCAGTCGCTTGAAAAAGCATTTCATGTTTTGTGAAAGTTGGCCTATGACTAAATTTTTTTTGTGCCGCAACCGCATGTATCCGTCCTAAAAACCGTCCCATCCATTCTAGTTGGTTTAAGTCATCAACTTCAAAAATTCGACCACCGCGACAAGGATAAATCGCAAAGTGGTATCCTTCGTGGGAAAACAGCGATTCTCCTGCAACTTTAATAGGTGCAACAAGAGGCAACTCTTGTGCAGCTAGTTCAAAAGCAAAGTCATGTTCCTCACGAAGTTCTGCTTCACTCCATCTTTGCGGACGATAGAACTTAGTGACATATTTATTTTTATTGTCATCGTTAAACTGATAAACACGGTTTTCATAACTGTTTAACGGGAGTAAGCCGCTGTCAACCAACAGTCCTGTGCTTTCTAAGCCATCTAGGATTAAGTCGGGCGACAGAGAAGTAAAATCAAATACTGACATTAGCGTTTATTAAAAAACCTGCTTTCATGCTCAAGGGAAACATCATCTTCCTCTGAAACCAGCTCAATAACAAATGAAATATCAGACATATAGCCTTTTAATTCATACGGGTCGACAGATATGCTCATTGGTAAGGTATAGACAGAGGCTGCTTTCACCTTAATTTCTTGTTCGCCATGCCACTTAGTATTTTCAATGCCTTTCACCGAAAGTCGATAAATATTATCAGTTTGCGATTTGTTTAATATTTTTAAGGTATAAACATTTTCAATTTCGCCATTGAATTTTTCTTTCGCTAATTCATTTCGGTCACGAATAATATCTAAGGAAACCGGAACACGATTTGCTATTTCTAAAACCAATAAACTGCTCATGACCAATAACACAATCGCGTAACCAATGAGTTTTGAACGAACAAAATGTACTTTCTTTCCTTGTAATTCATGCTCGGTGGTGTAACGAATCAATCCTTTAGGATACTTCATTTTGTCCATAACACCGTCACAGGCATCAACACAGGCACCACAGTTGATACATTCATATTGTAGGCCGTTACGGATATCTATACCTGTTGGGCATACTTGAACACATAAACTACAGTCGATGCAGTCGCCTAACTCCAGCGCTTTATGATCTTGTTTACGTGAACGTGCACCTCGGTTTTCACCACGATTGTAGTCATAGGATACGGTTAAAGTATCTTTATCAAACATCGCAGATTGAAAACGTGCATATGGGCACATATGTAAACACATAATTTCGCGCATCCAACCAGCATTCCCATATGTGCAAAAAGCAAAAAACCAAACGGTAGCAGCTAAAGCGAATGATGCTTCAAAAGTAAAAAAATCTTTGAAAACTTCATCCACGGGAGCAAAGTAACCAGCAAAAGTTAATGCGGTAAGAATAGAGAAAAATAACCAACAAGTGTGCTTAAGCGCTTTACGCC
>Ga0209396_1001345_pt1 | contig 27474 bp, 24 predicted proteins | sample GOMGulsemesocosm_6_FD_184638 | JGI IMG/M metagenome (GOLD analysis project Ga0209396, IMG submission 184638) | Methane-oxidizing microbial communities from mesocosms in the Gulf of Mexico - GOM8C Gulf of Mexico (SPAdes) (version 2) | ecosystem: Environmental > Aquatic > Marine > Cold seeps... | reverse complement strand
GTTTTATATTATTTAATTTTGTCGATATTTAAGTAGAATTGATTCTAGTGGGTATTGGATGGGTACTTAAATGAAAAACCCTTTACAACCTATTGATTGTAAAGGGCATTGTGTGGTGGAGCGGGGGGGAATCGAACCCCCGTCCAAAAAGCCTACATCCTTGGTACTACATGCTTAGTCGATTTTTTATTTAACCAATTAGACGCCAATCGACAGGCTTCGTCATGGTGAGCTTAATACTATTTCGCGGTTCAGCCTTAAGCGTGCTTCCCTCGCTATCCTATTTGGGGTGACCATCGATCCTCGAAACAACAGGAGAATTTATGAGGCGATGGCTAGCCTTAAGCGGCTAGTGCGAACGTATCGTCGTTAGCAATTATAGTTTTGCGGCTTTTTACCAGGCAAACCGCCCCTGGGCATGCACCTCGGGTTTCATGAATCTTGTCGAATCCTAGATCCGCCCCAAAGTTTTTCTCTTACTCTTTTACAATTATAGGCTAGTTCTGCCTATAAAGCGCATTGTACCGCGCTTTCTTTAAATTAACAACGTGATATTTTTTAACCAGTTATCGATCTAAATTTCTATTTTTCATTAGTCGGCCTTTATCAACAGCCCATTCTCTGTCTTTAATGTCAGATCGCTTGTCGTGATCTTTCTTACCTTTACCCAAATGAAATTCGAGCTTTACCCAACAGGCTTTCCAGTACATTGCCGTAGCAATTAATGAGTAACCGTCGCGCTCTACAGCGGCAATGATTTTCTCTAATTCTCTTCGGTTCAGTAATAGTTTTCGGTCACGGTTAGGCTCACAAACTACATGACTAGACGCTGCATTAAGTGGCGTTATTTCAGCGCCAAGTAAATAGGCTTCGCCATTTTTAACATGTACGTAACAGTCAGATATATTTACTTTACCACTGCGTATACTTTTAATTTCCCAACCCTGCAAGCTCATGCCACCTTCAAACTTATCGGTTAAAGAGTAGTTATGACGCGCTTTTTTATTGAGAGCAATGGTATTGCTGTTTGATTTTTTTTTCTTTGCCATTATATTTCCATTTCGTTTGCTACCAAAAATAGCAATCGCAAACATTATACGGAGAATTCTATGCATTTGAATGATTAATTTCAATTTTTCTGTTTAATGCGTTTTGCTCACGGCTTTGTTATCATTAGACTTTAGATTTAAGGGTGAAAAATGGCAACAATTAATCGTAGCGCTTTGGTGATGTATAGCGTTGAACAAATGTATCAATTAATTAATGACATTGTCGCTTATCCTCAATTTATTCCTAATTGTGGTGATAGCAAAATAATTTCTACTCACAACGATGAAGTTACTGCTGCTCTGTTGGTTTCAAAAGGTGGTTTAAAGAAATGGTTCACTACAAAAAATACTTCAGTTGATAATAATAAAATACAACTTGATTTAGTTGACGGGCCATTTAAAAAATTAACCGGCTATTGGCAGTTAACCGAGTTGTCTGAAGAGGCCTGTAAAATCAGCTTGGAATTAGAGTATGAGTTTTCGAGTAAAGTATTTGATGTGGCTTTTGGCCGTGTTTTTCATAGCTTAACTAATAATATGGTACAAGCATTCACACAAAGAGCAAAAGAGGTTTATCATTCAGATGGTCGATAATATAGAAACAGATCACGTTGTAGCTAATAGCAAAATTCAAATAGAAGTTGTTTATGGCTTACCTACTCGCCAAGAACTAATAACGCTTTCTGTTAATAGCGGAACTTTATTAGAGCAGGGCATTGTTGAATCAGGCATTTTAAATGTTTTTGATGATATTGATCTAGCCGTTAATAAAGTGGGTATTTGGAACCGTCTGGCCAAATTGTCTGACGAGCTTAAAAACTTAGATCGTATTGAAATATACCGTCCAATGATTGCCGACCCTAAAGAAGTGCGAAAACGTCGTGCTGAAAAAGCGAAAGAAGAAGGTCGAGCTGATAAAATTACCGGTGGTCGTGTTGACCCTCGTAGAGCAAAGTCAGCAGAGTAGGGTAATTACCTAGCAAGTGCCGTTCTACATTCCCTCCGTTTATTTTGATATTTGTTGGCAGTTAATGTTATGCAGTTAATTTGTTTTCAGTAAACAATTAACGCCTAGCTGTATAAACCTTATCTGTTGTTTCGACATGCCTATAAGGCTAACCGTTCTAATTATTTCTGAGCTAAACATGGGGGGAACTCTTAGCTCACACAGGTAAGTTCACTAAGTCATGTCATCAAAAAATCGATACAATGTCTTAATTGCTAAATCGTTACTCCGAACTTAATTGTATTTTCATGATGCGACCTTGCTGGTTGCCCTTATTTGAATAAACTAACTCACTACCGTCTTGACTAATATCGCTAATGTTAACATTCTCTGATAAATCTATATTTGTCACAGTCGTTTTGGTTCCGTTCTTAGGGTTTAACGGGAGTTGGACGAGAGAAACTTTATTATTGTTCTTTTTAATAAAAAATACTGACTGCTCGTTAATTTTTAATTCTCCAGGCATTAAAGCGTCTAAGTTAGCAATTGGAGCCGTTAATTTGGTCAGTTGGCCACTTTCTAAGTTTTTTTCTACTAGACCTTGGTGTAGGTAGTCGACAAAAATAATGCTCTTTTGGTTATCACTGGTTTTTACTGCTAAACCGGCAGATTCTTGAATAATGCTGGGCGTTAATGTTTCTCTATCGTACTGGTACAAGTTAACTTGTTTAATGTGCTCACTTAAAAATATAAAATTGTCGTCTTTACTCCAAGCTAATGGGTGCAGCATTCCTGTAATTTCTTTTTCAGACACAACCTCTTCTGTCACAGTATTAAAAACAGCTAACTTCAGGTTCTGTTTTCTATAAACTATGGCTACATATTTATTGGTTGAAGAAATAAGCGGTCGTCCTATATAACTTGTTTCTAAATGCGTAATTTGTTTGTTCAGGCCTGATTTTATCTCGTATGCCCATAATTCAAAATATCCACTTCGATTTGAGACAAAATAAACGTGCTTTTCATCAGCAGAAAAAACTCCACTTTGTTGGCTACCATGAGAATTCAGCTGTGGAAGGGGGTCGAATGAATTTTCTGAAATACTCGCTATTTCCAAACTTTTTCTTACTTCATAATTAGCATAATAAATATTTTCCTGTTGGTCCATTTCAGCATTAACAATGCTTTGTCCACTGAATGCAGGTAACACTAATTTATGTTTTTGTTCTTTTGTCGAAATTGCCCAAATCCCCTTAATATCTGAACTAATGCCTGATACTAAAACTTCATCATTATTACCAAGGGCGATATCGTCAATTATGTCAAAAGGTTCGCCAATAATTGTTATAGAGGCTGTCTTGAGGTCAAGCGCAGAAACTTGCTCTACTGCTCCCATTAAACTAACAATATATAAGATTTCTCCATCAGCAGAATAGAGTATGTTATAGACACCTTTAGGAATATCTGGATATGTATCCATTAAAGCCGTGATCTTGCCATTGATAAAGTTGAGTGTTTTAACAGACACCTGTCGAAGTTCAGGGGTATGCTCAGTAAATGAAAGCTCGTTTTTTGAATGTTTGTTAAGTGCCAACTCATGGATAATATATATGCTTTGGTATAACACTTCAGTTTTTTGACGTTTATATTTACGAACAATTTGATATTGATTTTGTTTTTTTCGAATATACAGCAGAGTGTGTTGGTCTAACCAAAGAGGAGAAGAAACTTTCCATTCATCCTGACTTATTTTTCGTGATACACCTTTACCAGATAAAGGTCGAACATATAACGCTTTGGTTCTGCCATCCTTATTAACATATATTATTTCATTTGTTATTTGATTAATGGAGAAGTCACTTTGGCTTCCTCGTTCATTTGTTATAGGTACAATTTTATCAATTGAAGAAAAATCAGTAACGCTATCTTTCGACAAACCTATGAATGTAGCGGCAACAAGTATCAGTGCTAAAAAAGTGAATGTTGCAATATTTTTTGGGGGGAATATCGTATGTTTTTCTTGAGTAAGGCTTTGCGAAACTAAACTTGCTTTAACAAGAAATCGATAACCTTTCTTAGGTATGGTCTCAATATAAGTTGGGTTTTTTGCGTCATCTGTTAAGGCTTGTCTTAATGCAAAAATTGTTCTCGCTATTGTTTCGTCTCCAACGATCACATTGGGCCAAAGTGAGTCTCTAATTTGTTGTTTACTAATAACCTTATTGTCATGACTCGCTAAAAGAATGAGTAAAGAGATAACTTTTGGTTCAAGCCGCTTTTCTGAGTTTTTTTTTATTAATAAATTTGCTTGAGGATCAACAATAAAGTCAGAGAAAGTAAAAGAACTACTGAGAAAATCATTCACAAATAAACCTATCTAGTTGAAATACATCAAAATAAAAAAACAATGTTAAAGTAATGTAATTTAAATGGTGCATATTTGCAATCTAATTAATACTCGGTTTTCAAATAATTATAAAGGTTACAAAATGAAATTGAAAACTAATCTACTACCAATAGCGGCACTATTATTCTCAAGCTTAGCAAGTAGCGAGCAAGTGGCATTGTCACTTGATATTACAGGGAAAGGGCAGGTCTCAATCAAAGGAACCGAATTAAGTTGTAATGAATCATGCGAATTAATGGTAGAAGATAATACTCCGTTAATGTTGGAATATTTAGCAGACACCGATAATGTATTTACTCAATGGGGTGAACAAAGTTGTGATAGTGGCGAAGGTGTTATTATTAGCACTTCCTTGAATAAAGTCAGCAAGACAAGCAACGCACCTAAAGGTATGGTTATGGCCGACTTTGATGGCGATACTATCGATGATGTAGCAATGATTACATTATTTTCAAGCACCTTAGCAATACAACTGAATGATGGCATTGGTAACTTTAAAAGCAATCAGTTTATAGATTCTTTAGAATATGCGAGTGCATTAGCTAGCATCGACTGGGACAACGATAGTGACATTGATTTAGTTGTTGTAGATTATGGTAGTTCAAAAGTAAAATTATACCTAAATGATGGTTCTGGAAATTTCACCTTTGACAGTAACCTAAGTATCCCTGGTGTAAGTACATATTCAATCGCTATTGCAGACGTTGATTCAGATAACTTACCTGATATCTTAGTTGGTAGCTTTACCGCTAATATTGATGCATCTAGTTTAGAAGGTGTAATAGATAGTATCAGTAACACCGATTTAAGTTGGTATAAAAATAATGGCGACTCAACATTTAGCCACTTAGAAACTGTTGCCACTAATCAAGGAATATTTACCCTAGATATTGATGATGTTGATAATGATGGTGACTTAGATATCGCTGCTGCTGCAACGACTTCAAATCAAACTTTACTGTATATTAACAATCAAGGTTCTTATGGGGTAAGCGTAATTGATAGAGGAGAAGCTAGTTACGGAGTTGCTTTTGGTGATATCGATAAAAATGGTTTATCTGATATTGTATCTGTCTCTTATTACGACAAAGCATTACAGTTAAGTCTACAAGGTGAAGATGGTGTGTTTTTAGCTGCAGAGTCACTATACAAGTTTAAAACAGGGCCTACAGCAGTTGGTCTTAGTGATGTAGATAATGACGGACGTATTGATATTACTAGCGGTGTTTTTGGTGACAAGACCTTTTATTGGCACAGAAACCTTTCTTATCAGGTTTGTGGAGTAACGCTAACGGGGAAGCGTACAGTTAGCGTCACTTTTACTGCCTCGGTGGTAACACCGACTCCAACTCCTAATACTACTCCTCCTGAGGCACCTGCTAAAAAAAGCTCATCTGGTGGAAGCGTTAACTTCTATGCGTTTTTTATATTATTTACCGTATTTTTACGTAGAAAAATTTTCGGTTAATAAGCTAACGGCTAGTTGAACAAGGTTAATGTTAGCCCCTAAAGTGTGATTTAGGTGACTTTTATAGGGCTAACTTGAAAGGTAAGTAATTGTAAAGAAAGGCAAGCTAGATAGAATGATTAAATTAGATTTTTAAATGGTCTGTTGCGATTACAAATTTAATTATTATTTATATTTTTATAAAAAAAAACGGCTTATAGCCGTTTTTTTATGGAATGTAATAAGTAACCGTTTAGGTTAATTAACCATAGGTACGTAAAAGTTTTCAGATAATTCAAAATCACCTTCAGCAGTCACTAATAAATCATTTTCGAACTTCATAGTAAATTTTTTATTAGTATTATATTTTTCACTACGGCCTGATTTAAATAAATAAACATAATGCCAAGTATCATTATTAAATGCATCAACGACTACAGGGCTACCAAGAACGAACTTTACCTGCTCTTTATTCATACCTATTTGAAGTTTGTCGATGTCTTTTTGTTCTAGAAAATTTCCTTGAGGAATGTCGATACGGAAGACCCAACTTGAACAGGCAGAAAGAGATAAGGCAATAGTAATTGCTAAAATACGAAACAACATGATTTTTTTATTTATCCTAATAAATGCGAACGGAGATAATAACCAAGCATGCTTGCAGATACAAAAACTATTTTCATTTAATTTTTAATATATTCAGGTTTGTTAAATCTTTTTAGTAAAAAACATGCAAACCTACATTAACTCGCTAGTAATTCTTGAGCATTGGCTAAGCTATTATCAGTAATTTTATCACCCGCTAGTAAGCGAGCAATTTCTTGGACTCTTCCATTGCTACTTAGTTCCGTTACTTTTGTTTCTGTGTGCTCACCGTCTGTTAATTTAGTCACAAATAGTTGTTGGTGCCCTTTACTTGCCACTTGGGGTAAATGAGTAACGCAGATTACTTGGGTGTTACTGGCTAATTGTTGCAACTTTTTACCAACCATTGCTGCTGTAGGACCACTTATTCCTACGTCAACTTCATCAAATATTAGCGTTGGTGTAACCACTTTATTTGCTAAGATAACTTGCATCGCTAAGCTAATACGTGACAATTCACCACCTGAAGCAACTTTATTCATTGCTTCTACTTGCTGCCCAGGGTTGAGGCTTATTAAAAAGTTAATATCATCTAGTCCTGAAGGTAACAAAGCCTCACTTTCAGTTGGCTTTACGGATACTTCGAAAATGCCGTGTTCCATATTTAGTTCTTTCATACTAGCGGTAATTTTTTTGCTTAGTTGTTTAGCCGACTTTAACCGTGAAGCCGACAAAGCATTTGCTGCTTGTACGTAATGGGCTTTTGCTTTTTCAATATCTATGTAAACGCTATCGAGCCTTGAACCGTCTGATGTAATTAAATTGAGAGCTTGTTTAATTTCTAAGTGTAAAATCGGTAAGTTTTCTGGTGATACTTGGTGTTTTTTAGCTAACTGAATAGCAAATGAGTATCGGTCTTCAATAATTTGGTAAGCGTGTGGGTCAAGTTCAAGTCGTTCGTAATAATGCTTTAATTCATTATTTGCATCTTCTATTTGTATCAGTGCTTCATTTAATGTCGTGGTAATTTCAACGAGATTAGGATCCATAGTAGCTAATTCATTCAGCTGTTCGCAGTTACTTCTTAAGCTGTCGGTTATATTGAAGTTTTCATTTTCCGACAGCGTTTGTAATGCTTGCAGCGCACCATTGAGTAAATGTTGTCCGTTACTATGGCGCTTATAGTCACTTTCTAAGGTTTGAAACTCTCCTTCTTGTAAAGAAAACTCGTCAAGTTCATTGAGTTGGTATTGAAGTAACTGTTGCTTAGCTTCACGTTGCTCTTTACTTTTATGTAACTGCTTAAGTTCGTTATTCAAACTTTGCCATTGCTGATAGTAATATTGTGTATCGTCAAGTAAGTGCTGATGTTTAGCGTATTCATCAACAATTTTTCGCTGCTGGTTTGCTTTTATTATTAGCTGATGATCATGTTGTCCGTGAATATTGATCAAAAATGGTGCAATGTCTTTAAGTTGCGCTAACGGTACCTGACTACCATTTATGTAAGCTTTTGAGCGACCTTCAGCTGATATTACTCGTCGTAGTATGCATTCGTCGTCTGAATGTAGGTCGTGAGTTAATAACCATTTTTTTGCACTTTTATTATGGGAAACATCAAAAGTTGCGGCAAGTTCTGCTTTTTTTGCATTTGGTCTTACGACATTGGTTATGGCTCTATCTCCTAAGCACAAACCCAAAGCATCAATGGCTATAGATTTACCTGCGCCAGTTTCGCCGGTAATCGTTGTCATACCCTTGCGCCAGTCAATATCTAAAGAGCGAACAATAGCGAAATTTTGAATGTTAAGTTGTAAAAGCATAATGGGTCAAATCACTGTATAAATAACTAACTGTTAATTTATACAGTAATTTGGTTTTGTGCAAGAAATAAATAGAATAAAAATTCAACAGGTTGAATTTTATATAAAACTAATAAAGCTTATTACCCCAGCTTAATTTACTTCTTAGTACGTTAAAGTAGTCGTGATCAAGCGGGTGAATTAAGCGTAAAGTATATTCGCTTTTCCTAATGATAACTTCATCGCCAGGCATAACAGCTAGAATTACATGGCCATCGCAGCTCACTTGTAAATTTTCGTAGTTTTCATTAGCGAGTACGAGTTTTATTTCGCTGTTTCCATCTACCACAATTGGCCTACTTGTTAAGGTGTGCGGAAACATTGGTACTAAAGAGAGGGCATTTAGGTTTGGTGTTAATATTGGACCTCCTGCCGACATAGAATAAGCGGTAGAACCGGTAGGTGTTGAAACGATTAAGCCGTCTGAACGCTGGCTAAACATGAAGCTACCGTCAATGTAAACTTCGAACTCTATCATGCTGGCTACTTTACCCGCATGTAATACAGCTTCATTTACAGCACTGTTAGAACTCTTTAACTTACCATGTCGGTATACTTCTGCTTCAATGATAAAGCGCTGCTCAGAGCGTGATTTACCTTGCAGTATTTCTTCTAATGGCGGAATTAATTCATCTGGCGATAAATCAGTAAGGAAACCTAAATTGCCACGGTTTACGCCAATGACGCCAATGTCATAGCAAGACAAAACCCGAGCGGCCCCTAACATATAGCCGTCGCCTCCTACTACAATAGCAAGATCAGCTTGTTCGCCAATCTCTGTTAGTGTGCGAATAGCAATTTGCTTTATATCAATGGAAGGAGCTACCGAGCTTTCAATTAACACCTGATAGTTGTGCTCGGTGAGATATTGATAGAGTGCGGTTATTGTTGTACTTGCGCCTTCGTGATTGGGTTTACCAATCAAGCCTATGGTGTTATAAATTTTTGTCATTTGGGTACTGAAAAATAGTTAGAATACGGTGGAATGTCTTGGTTAATAACAGTTTCGCTGTATTTGCTTCGCTTGTAAAGTTCACTTTTTTATAAATCATTTACTTTTATGCTTGAATCGTAGCAACAAGTCCCCATAATTAGCGTAATCAGATTTATATTATCCATATATTGTTAAATATATTATTAGTTTATTTTGGAGCTTTCATGACTAATGAGTCAACAGAAAATAAAAACACGACAGAAGAATCAACAGCGGCATTAACCCCTGAAGAGCTTTTAGCACAAGAAATAATCGACCAAGCTGAAGAGCAAGTTGAAGTTCAACACGTTTACGCACATGACGTAATAAGCGAAGAACAAGAAAAAATTAACGAGCTTGAGCTGAGCCTTTCAGCTGCGCAAGCAACCGTTAATGATCAAAAAGACTCCGTTGTACGTGCCAAAGCAGAAGTTGACAATATTCGTCGTCGCAGTGCACAAGAAGTCGATAAAGCCCGTAAATTTGCGTTAGAAAAGTTTGCTGCTGAAATGCTAGTTTCAGTAGATAATTTAGAACGTGCCTTACAAAACATTGATCAAGAAGATGAAAGCAACAAAGGTATTATTGAAGGTGTTGAACTAACACTACAAAGCTTGATTGCTTCTTTAGAGAAATTTGGCGTAAAGGGTGTTGATCCGCAAGACCAACCGTTTAATCCTGAATTTCATCAAGCGATGTCTATGCAAGAAGTTGAAGGTGTTGCACCTAATACGGTTATTGCTGTTATGCAAAAAGGATATGAATTAAACGGCCGTTTAATTCGTCCTGCAATGGTTATGGTATCTAAAGCTGCTCCTGCGGTAGATACAACAGCTTAAAAATAGCAAATTATAAAAAAACGCTAAGAAGTTAAAATAAACTTCTTAGTGTTTTTTTGCTTTTAGCTAACCACTTCTTTTTTAATCGATTAGTTTAAAGACAAATACGAGCTAAACAGTACTAATACATTCTTATATTTATATGGATAAATAAAAAAGTAACATTTCTTTACTTTTTTTATTCTAAATAGTTGAAAAGAACTTTACTGCCCCCACTATTTGTTTCATCAACAGATTTATTAAAAATTACCTTTAATAAACTTTATTTTAATTTGTATTCGGAGATCCTCAAGATGGGCAAAATAATCGGTATTGACCTAGGGACAACAAACTCTTGTGTTGCTGTTCTAGATGGCGGCACAGCACGTGTAATTGAAAATGCAGAAGGCGATCGTACAACTCCTTCAATCATTGCTTACACTGAAGAAGGCGAAACTTTAGTTGGTCAACCTGCTAAACGTCAGTCAGTAACAAACCCAACAAATACTTTATACGCCATAAAGCGTTTAATTGGTCGTCGTTTTGAAGATGAAGAAGTTCAACGTGACATTAAAATTATGCCATTTGGCATTGTTAAAGCTGACAATGGTGATGCTTGGGTTACTACTCGTGACAAAAACGTAGCTCCACCACAAGTTTCTGCTGAAGTTTTAGCAAAAATGAAAAAAACTGCTGAAGATTACTTAGGCGAAACAGTTACAGAAGCAGTTATTACTGTTCCTGCTTACTTTAACGATTCACAGCGTCAAGCAACTAAAGATGCTGGCCGTATTGCTGGTCTTGAAGTTAAACGTATTATCAACGAACCTACTGCTGCTGCACTTGCTTACGGCATGGACAAGCAAGAAGGCGATAAAGTTGTTGCTGTTTACGATTTAGGTGGTGGTACATTCGATATATCTATCATCGAAATTGATGAAGTTGAAGGCGAGCATACTTTTGAAGTACTTGCCACTAACGGCGATACCCACTTGGGTGGTGAAGATTTCGATAACCGTTTAATCAACTACCTAGTAGCTGAATTCAAAAAAGAGCAAGGCATGGATTTAACTACTGATCCACTTGCTATGCAACGTTTGAAAGAAGCAGCAGAAAAAGCTAAATGTGAGCTTTCTTCAGCACAACAAACTGATGTTAACTTACCTTACATCACTGCTGACGGCAGCGGCCCTAAGCACATGAACATCAAAGTAACTCGTGCTAAATTAGAGTCTTTAGTTGAAGATATGGTTAAAGCAACTTTAGAACCGCTTAAGCAAGCACTTAAAGATGCAGACTTATCAGTAAGTGACGTGAATGACGTTATCTTAGTTGGTGGTCAATCTCGTATGCCAATGGTACAAGCTGCTGTTACAGATTTCTTCGGTAAAGAGCCACGTAAAGATGTTAATCCTGATGAAGCAGTTGCCGCAGGCGCAGCGATTCAAGCGGGTGTTCTTTCTGGTGATGTAACTGACGTTCTTTTATTAGACGTTACGCCATTATCACTAGGTATTGAGACTATGGGTGGTGTGATGACTAAAGTTATCGACAAAAACACAACTATCCCTACTAAGCAATCTCAAACATTCTCAACAGCTGACGATAACCAAGCTGCTGTTACTGTTCATGTTTGTCAAGGTGAGCGTAAACAAGCCTCAGCAAACAAATCTTTAGGCCAGTTTAACCTTGAAGGTATCGACGCAGCACCACGTGGTACGCCACAAATCGAAGTAACTTTCGATATCGATGCTGATGGTATTTTACATGTAACAGCTAAAGATAAGAACACAGGTAAAGAGCAGAAGATTACGATTAAAGCTTCTTCTGGTTTATCAGACGAAGAAGTAGAGCAAATGGTACGTGACGCAGAAGCTAACGCTGATGAAGATGCTAAGTTTGAAGAATTAGTTGGTGCACGTAACCAAGCAGACGGCATGGTTCATGCTACTCGCAAGCAAATTGAAGAAGCAGGCGAAGACTTTGCTGGTGAAGATAAAGAAAAACTTGAAGCGGCATTAACTGAACTTGAAGAAGCAGTTAAAGGCGATGACAAAGAAGCTATAGATGCTAAGTCTGCGGCTGTTGTTGAAGCTTCTGCTAAGTTAATGGAAATTGCTCAAGCTAAAGCTCAAGCTAGCGCACCAGAAGGTGGAGCTCCAGAATCAGAAGGCGCTGCGCCAGCTGACGACGTTGTTGATGCTGAGTTTGAAGAAGTTAAAGAAGACAAATAGTCTTTAGTTAATCTTATATATTAAGTTAACTTACGTAATGATGAGCGCTGGTTTAAACACCAGCGCTTCTTACGTTAAAAATCGTCATAAAATGCCATTGAAAATAGCTAACTATTTATAATGTCATTTTACTAAATTATTACCCGCAAAATTTAAACACCAGTTAAAAGAAGTCACTATGTCAAAACGCGATTACTATGAAGTGCTAGGAGTATCAAAAGATGCTTCTGAGCGTGATATCAAGAAAGCCTACAAACGTTTAGCGATGAAACTTCATCCTGACCGTAATGCCGGTGATAAAGATAAAGAAGAGCAATTTAAAGAAGTTAAAGAAGCTTATGAAATTCTAAATGACGACCAAAAGCGTGCTGCCTTCGACCAATATGGTCATGCTGCATTTGAACAAGGTGGTAATGGCGGCGGTGGTTTTGGCGGCGGCTTTGGTGGCGGTGGTCAAGATTTTGGTGATATTTTTGGTGATATCTTTGGTGGTGGTCGTGGCGGTGGACGTCAACAACGTCAACAACGTGGTTCAGACCTTCGTTATAACCTTGACTTAACGCTTGAAGAAGCCGTTAAAGGTAAGACCTTAGAAATTAAAGTGCCAACTTATGTTAGCTGTGACCCGTGTGACGGCTCTGGTGCTAAAAAAGGCACAAGTGCAAAAACATGTTCAACTTGTCATGGCCATGGCCAAGTGCAAATGCGTCAAGGTTTGTTTGCTGTTCAGCAAACATGTCCTACTTGTAGTGGTAAAGGTAAGGTTATTGCGACTCCTTGTACTTCATGTCGTGGTCAAGGCCGTGTAGAGAAGAATAAAACACTTTCTGTGAAAATTCCTCCAGGTGTTGATACTGGAGACCGCATTCGTTTATCAGGTGAAGGCGAAGCTGGAGAACATGGTGCTCCTGCTGGCGACTTATACGTGCAAGCGAATGTTCGTGACCATAAAATATTTGTTCGTGAAGAAAACAACCTTTATTGTGAGGTACCTATTAGCTTTACTACCGCAGCATTGGGTGGCGATATTGAAGTGCCAACACTTGAAGGTAAGGTTAAGCTTAAAATACCTAAAGAAACTCAAACGGGTAAGATGTTCCGTTTACGTGGTAAAGGTGTTAAATCGGTACGTAGTCATTCAACGGGGGATTTAATGTGCAAAGTTGTACTAGAAACTCCTGTGAACTTATCTGGCGATCAAGCTGACTTATTACGTCAGTTAGATGAGAAAATGGGTAAGAGCACAGTAAAGCATAGCCCTAAAGAAACAGGCTTCTTTGATGGTGTTAAGAACTTTTTTGACGACTTGAAAAGCTAGATAACATTTATGCAAGGGTAGAACCTTGCCTAATTTAGGAATGAGCTAAACTCATTTTTTACTGTATCGAATAATAAATTTAAAGAAAGCCACAAAAAATATTTTGTGGCTTTCTTGTTTTATAACGTTTAAATAATGCTAGTTTTTATGCGAACCAGTAAAATATTTATTAATATCAATATTAACCAATACACACTTCCACCATCAACTTCGACGACTTCAATTACTTCAATATAAGGTTCATCATACTCGGCACTTTCTATGGGTAAAGCGTATAAAGCGTCACTGTCATCTGAACCTAAATTGGCAACAATATCGCTATAACCGACTTGGTATAAATCTATTAAAACATCGTAATAATCACTTGGATAACCTGATACAAACGTTGAAATAACTTCATATTCATCTAAGTCAGTGTCACCTTCGATTAGAAAAGTATCTGTAGTGAAGTAGTGTGTCCACGGGCCCCCATTTTTCCTGAGGTAAAGCAAAGCATAAACTTCACCAAATTGATTATCGTTATGACTATATATGTCAGCATCAAAAGTCACACTAAAGGTTTGGTAATAGCCGTCTCCATCGTAATCTTCATGCAAAAAACTAGTTGCACTATAAATAGTGAAATCCGCGTAATAATCACTACTTTTACTTTGAGACGTTCCCCTTTGTTTAGCTTTTTTCATCACTGGTTGGCGATCGTTTATTATAATACTTCTTGTTTTCGTACTCGCTTTCCCACTTAGTTGGTCGGGTAGCTCGGTGAGCTTGTTTGTATCAATAATATTTTGTCGCTGTTGCGCATTGATATCTTTTTTTAGTACTCCTTGAGAAACTGTATATTGTTCAGTATTTAACTCACTGGCAGTAACTTGATTAAAAAGGAGCAAGCTAACTGTCAGCATGAGTAATAATTTTTTAAGCGAATTTGAATTAACTGTTTTAGTTGCGTTATTATTTATCAACATAATATATCCTACTGGCTTTATTTAGTGTTGCTATTAAAGCGCAGTAAAGCTGAATGCTAGCTGAACACTTTTTGCTTATTCAAAACTGTTCAGCTGATATTCAGTTGCTAAGGTTTATGATTTTAAATAAGCTGTACCTACTAATCGATAATTTTCAAACATGGAATAACAATGAAATTTGCTTTACCTTTGGTTTTACTTTTTGTCTTCATATTTTCTCTTGATGCTGCAGCTCAAGGGAACTTTGGACTAGCAAGCAATTCGACTAAAGCTGAACAGCAAACTAGTACAAAGTTGAGGGTAAAAAGTAATAAGCAAGCTGCCAAAATAGTTAAAGCTCGTTTTGGAGGTAAAGTGCTGAAAGTAAAAAAGAGTAAATCTGGCTATCGCGTTAAGTTAATTAAAACGAACGGTCATATTATCTCTGCTTTTGTAGATGCAAAAACAGGTAAGATAAAGGGTAAAAATTAATCATGCGCTTACTCTTTATTGAAGATGATATTGCTTTACAGCAAAACTTGAATCGTCATTTAATCGCGGCTAATTATGTGGTCGATTTAGCCAGTGATGGTGAAACGGGTTTATTTCAAGGGCAAGAATATCCATACGATGCAGCTATTATTGATGTAGGATTACCTATTTTAGATGGCATTAGTGTTATTAGGTTATTACGCGAAAAAAATATCGATTTCCCCATTCTCGTATTAACAGCAAGGGATAGCTGGCAAGATAAAGTTGCCGGTTTAGATGCAGGGGCTGATGATTATTTAACAAAACCTTTTCAAGCTGAAGAGTTACTTGCTCGCTTAAATGCACTTATCAGACGATCAGCTGGGAAAGCTAGCCCTCTGATAAAGAACGGACCGTTAAGTATCAATACTAAAAGCCTTCAGGTTGAAGTCAATAACAAAGTAATCAAGTTAAGTAGTTCAGAATATAAGTTACTTGAATATATGATGCTACATCTTGATGAAGTTACTTCGAAAGCAACATTAACCGAGCATATTTATGATCAAGACTTCGACCTTGATTCAAATGTAATTGAAGTTTTTATAAGACGATTAAGAAAAAAGCTAGACCCTAATAGTGAGCATGGTTTTATCGAAACACTACGTGGTCACGGTTATAAATTAAAGCGATTCAATAACGAATGAATTCTTTAAAAGTTCGATTATTATTAAGTACTTTAGTCATGACGATAGTGATGCTGCCTATTATTGGATTAACCTTAACTAACGCTTTTGAGCGACAGTTAAATTTAGCGATGAAAAATGAGCTAAAAGCTTACAGTTATTCAATTTTTACTGTTGCGGAAGTTGAAGAAAATCAATTGTTGATGCCAGAACTTTTGTTAGAAAATCAATTTAATATCAGTAAGTCAGGTTTGTACGCATTAATAACCAAGTTGCCTAAAGAGGCACAAATAAGTGATACTAAAAATAAGCCCCTTTGGCAGTCATTATCTTTATTAACATTCCCCGTACCATCATTATTACCATCGCCTGACGTCGGGCAAACAATGCTTTCAAAGATAGACTTAGCGGGTAGCAGTCATTTACTTTATAGCTTTAGTGCTAGCTTTTCTGATAACGGTCAAGCCTTTGATATAACACTTCATCTTATTAAAGATCAGCAGGATTTTTTATTGGCACTTAATGATTTTAAGCAAAAATTATGGACATGGCTTTTTGTGTTAATGGTAGTGTTTGTTTTTGTACAAATTGTATGGCTGTTATGGACATTAAAGCCTTTGACCTTACTATCTCGTGAGCTTGAACATATCGAAAAAGGACAAAAGAAAGCGTTAGATGCAATCTACCCACTTGAATTACAACAAGTCACTCAGCAGTTAAATGCATTACTGGTAACTGAAGAAAATCAACGTAAACGCTATCGTAATTCCTTGTCTGATTTAGCACATAGCCTTAAAAACCCGCTTGCGGTTATTCATAGTCAAACTGACATTTCAGCGAGCTCTAGTGAACAGTTACAGTTAATAAATCAGATTATCGAACATCAACTTAAAAGAGCGCAAAGTGCAGGGCAGTCTTCATGGCATTTAGGTGTTCAGGTAAACCAGGTTGTTGACAAGCTAATATCAACCTTAGCCAAAATTTATCAAGACAAAATGTTAGCCTTTGCTGTTGATGTTGACCCAAGCGCGATATTCAAGGGTGATGAAGCTGATTTAATGGAAATATTAGGTAATGTTTTAGATAACGCCTGTAAAGCCGCGAAGCATAAGGTTATGATAAATGTTGCTACCGGAGGGAAACAATTAACCATTGAAATAGCAGATGATGGCAATGGTATTGAAGAGTCAAAGCAGGATGTTATTTTATCTCGAGGAGGAAGAGCTGATACTTACCAAGCAGGCCACGGTATTGGTTTAGCCATAGTTAATGATTTAGTCAGTAGTTATCAAGGACAATTAATTATTACTAACTCAGCAACACTCTCAGGCGCTTCTTTTACTATTGTCTTTGGCTCTTATACCTAACACTAGCCCATCCTAGCTTACCTTAAATAAACTGAGAGTAGAAAAGCTATTCAGCTTACGTTCAGTTTAGTCTTGTTATCCTTATTTCCTAGTATTAGTCATTAGGATTATAACGATGAAAAACTTCATTTTTCTATTCAGCATTGCCGCTAGCTCTTTGGCCAGTTTTAATTTATTAGCAGAGCAAGCAATCGTAGAGTCAAATATAGAGCAACAAGAGATACTGCCATTTAGTGAGGCACAATTAGCACAAATGTTAGCCCCAATTGCGCTTTACCCAGACAGTTTATTAACCCATATATTAATTGCTTCTACTTACCCCATAGAAATAGTTGAAGCCCATCGTTGGCTTATAAAAAATAAAGGGGTAAGCACTAAAAAAGCGGCGCAATCGGTGAAAGACTTTAATTGGGACGCCAGTGTTAAGGCATTGGTACCTTTTGAGCGAATTCTTAGTCGATTAAGTGAGGACTTAACCTGGACTCAACAACTTGGTGATGCATTTTTGCAAGACGAGTCAAGGCTCTTAGAAAGCATTCAGATACTGAGGAAACAAGCCGATCTTGCGGGCAACCTTGATAAAATGGATAACATGGATGTTAGCTATGAAGACAATAATATTGTTATTGAACCCATAGAAAAGGAAATTGTTTATGTTCCTTACTACGATACTCGAATGGTTTATGGTACTTGGCATTCGGCATACTATCCGCCTGTTTACTGGAAGCCCCATCATAATGTTTATGTAAGTCGCTATCACCCTTTCTATTACCATTCAGGTATTCATATCTCGTTCAATTATTTCTTTAGTGCTTTCCATTGGAGTAATCGTCATGTGGTTGTGGTTAATACACATCATTATAAACATCGTTACTACGAGCAGCGTCCTCGTCGTTTAATTGTTAATGGGGGGTATGCTAAACATTGGAAACATCAGCCAGTACACAGAAAAGGCGTTGCTTATCGAAGCAAACACACCCGTTTAAAGTATGATAATAAACGAGTGAAAGTGAGTGGTGCTAGCAATAAATCTCACTATACAATACAAAAACAGCTGCAAGGTAATTCGAAAAAAAGTTTATCAGTAATGCATCATAAGTCGAATAAAATAGCTGGTAGTAAAGTGAAGGCAACAAATAAAAGGACCACAAAACCTGTATCCAAGCAGTATGCGTCTAATAGTAAATATAACAAGGTTGGAGTCGAAAAAGTTCGACCTTCAAATGCCCGTGTGAAGAAAGAAAGTCCAAAAAAGGTGATGCCTAAAACGTTTAAAAAAAGTTCAAGCAAGCATAGCTCGAATAAATATAATTCTAGTAAGCACAGTGCTAATAAACATAGCTCGAAACCTGGTGGAACATCATCAGGTAAGAAAAAATATAATTCGAGTAATAAGCAAAAATACCGAAGTGTGGCAGTGAAAAATAATCATGCTAAGTCGGTAAAAACTCGGCATAAGTAACTTTACCTATTTATAAAAATTAGGTCAGACTAATTGAAAAAATACATCGCCGTGGCTTTGTTCAAAGAAAACTATAAAAAAGAGCTTAAATGACCATGCATTTATGCTCTTTTTATTAATAGAATTACGATTATAGTTTATACTCAATACTTTGATATCTGTTGATCTTACCGAGTTACTTTTGATGAAAAATATATTACTTTTTGTGTTACTTACTGTTTTTAGTTTTGGCTTTTACGCTAAGGCAGAAGTAAAAGAATTACCACCGTTAGATCCTTCTTTTATGGGATCACATAAGATGGCCCTCGTTAGTCATAGCTCAACCATTTACGCCGCTGTGATGACAACCTATAGCCGACCAAGCAATATACAACTCTTGTATAAAATAGAAAATAAAGATTTAGCTTTATTACAAACCGTACGTGACGGTCAATTAACGACTATAAAAACCAAACCTTTTAATTTACAGCGTCTAATGCGTGGTGAAAAAGTGGTAGTTATGGCCGATTTATATGCGGGGCACTTGGATCGTGAGGGAATGTTGGTTTATGAAAATATCCCACTTACTTTTGCTAAGAAATTATATGCACGTGAGCTTGACGAGATAAAAGAGTCGAGCAACATACAAGAATATGATGTGGTGAATTTAAATAAAAGTTACAAAATCTATATTCATAAAATTCAACAAAAACCGAGTTTTGCTCATATTCTTCATATTGATGTAGAGGCAGGTTGTTTACCGCGTTTTCGAACCTCATCAGCTGTGCCTAAAGAAATAGAGTTACAATATAAATTCTTAAATTGTGGCACCATGAAGCCAATGTATTTTGAAACAGAAAACTTTAAATTACCCGATTAATTTTTAATGCTACTCGCCGAAGTTGGGTAATACACCACTTCGGCTATGCTCAAAAATTAATGATGTTTCTACTGTTGTTACTTCTTCTCGAGACGTAACAGCATTAAAAACAAATTGGCGTAAATGTTCACTATCTTTAACAGACATATGAATAAAGTAATCATAGCTGCCGCCCATATGATACAAGCTAACAATTTCAGGTAGCTTCAACAGGTCGTTTCTTAGACTATTAACAATTTCTTCTGAATACGGCTGCAAGCGAATAGCGGCAATCGCTTCAATATTTCCACCTAAACTCTTGAAGTTAATGTCAATGTAAGCACCGTTAATTATCTTTTTATTTTTCATGCGCTTAACGCGTTCTAAACAGGTTGATGGCGCAACCCCTATTTGTGCTGCAAGCTCCTTATTAGTGATATCGGCATCTCGATATAAAATGGTTAAAATGCGTAAATCTATATCATCTAATTTCTTCATGTTGTGCGCCTTTATCATAATTAATTAACTAAGGTACTATACCGACTATTGTCCTGATAACCAATGGATTGCGATAAACAAACAAATAATTGTCGATAAAAGTATATTTTTCCGAATTTTTATCACTTATTTTCTGATAAGTTGAAAACTAATGCATTTTTAATATTTTGAATTACACTTTTATACAGCAAAACTATTGTTAAAAGTGCTATTGCGACATATTATGTCACCAAGTTGTAAAAAATAATTTATAAAAAACAGTAGGAATTTTATGCCAGTAAAAATGATTCAAGATTTTCTTAAGCTCGAAGCCGCTAGTGGTATTATTTTGATGTTGACGGCTGTTGCCGCAATGATTATTGCTAACTCGCCACTTGCCCCTTGGTATGATCTACTCCTTGATATACCTGTTGTTGTCGCTGTAGGAACATTTGAGATAGCTAAGCCTTTATTATTATGGATAAACGATGGGCTTATGGCGTTGTTTTTCTTTTTGATTGGCCTAGAATTAAAGCGAGAATTCCTAGAGGGTGACTTATCTAAACCTGGTCAAGTCACTTTGCCTGCTATTGGCGCCGTTGGCGGTATGTTAGTACCTGCACTTTGTTATGCCGCATTAAATTATGAAGACCCTGCTGCATTAAATGGTTGGGCAATACCTACAGCAACAGATATTGCTTTTGCTTTGGGGATATTAGCCATTATTGGTTCTAAAGTACCTTTACAGTTAAAGGTATTTTTAACCTCGTTAGCTATTTTTGATGATTTAGGTGCGATTATTGTTATTGCGGCTTTTTATACTGAGCAATTGTCAGCACTGTCGTTAAGCGTTTCTGCTGCAATGTTGGTTTTATTATTCATCTTTAATCGTCAAGGCGTTGTGAGTACTGCTCCTTACATCTTTGTCGGTATTATTCTCTGGGTTGCTGTTTTAAAGTCAGGTGTTCATGCAACCTTGGCGGGTGTTGTATTAGCTTTGTTTATCCCTATGAAAGGTAAACCTGGCCAACCGTCACCACTAAAAGAATTAGAGCATAATCTACACGCGCTCGTTGCCTTTATTGTTTTACCCGTTTTTGCCTTTGCCAATGCAGGTATCAGTTTTGCTGGAATCGGTCTTGAACAGGTTATGCAGCCCGTGCCGTTAGGTATTATTTTGGGCTTAGTTGTGGGTAAACAGCTTGGTGTCTTCGGTTTCTGTTTTATTGCCATTAAGTTAGGGTTTGCAAAAATGCCTGAAAATGTAAATTGGACCTTATTATACGGTGTAGCTGCCTTATGTGGTGTCGGTTTTACCATGAGCTTATTTGTCGGTTCTTTAGCTTTCGAGCAAGACTCTACGAGTCCTTTATTTCAAGACCGATTAGGTATTGTAATAGGTTCATTAATTTCCGGTGTTCTCGGATATCTATTGATAAAGCGTGCTGTTAAGAAGTTGCCTTAATTTATTCACGCTAGTTATTTATAAATAGTCGATAATAAATAATAAAATGACGATGTAACTATCGTCATTTTTCGTTAGAATAGCCGAAAAATATTTCCTAGCTCCCGCATTATGCAACATGACTTTAAAGATTTAATTCATATTTTTGAACAGTGCTTTTTTAAAACCTTTAATACTAAATTGATAAAAGGTGGCGATGAACCGCTGTATTCTCCTGCGGATGATAAATGTGCTTTTAATCAAGTTATTTTCGCTCATGGTTATTACGCTAGCGCTTTGCATGAAATTTCTCATTGGTGCATGGCAGGAAATGCTAGACGGTTGTTAGAAGATTTCGGCTATTGGTATATGCCCGATGGCAGAGATGCACAGCAACAAAAATCATTTGAACAAGTTGAAATTAAACCACAAGCAATTGAATGGGCTTTTTGTGTAGCTGCAGGTAAAAAGTTTAATGTTTCAGCTGACAACCTCAATGGTGCAACACCAGATACTATTGCTTTCAAAGAAAATGTTTATCAGCAAGTGCAGCAATACTTGGCAAATGGCTTTCCTAGCCGAGCCCAGCAATTTATAAATGCGCTTGCACGTTTTTACCATATAGCACTTCCTTTGAATATTAATCAATTTCCCTTTACTGTTCAGTCAACCGACGAAGAGGTTATTACCGATGTTTAAACTTGGCTTGATCATTAACCCTATTGCAGGAATTGGCGGTAGTGTCGCTTTAAAAGGTAGTGACGGAGAGGGCATTGCTGAACAAGCTTTAGCACTTGGTGCTACGGCCAAAGCGAATATACGCGCGCGTTTAGCACTTGAAATATTACTGCCTTACAAAGATCAAATTACTATTTATTGTGCTGATCACCTTATGGGAGAGAGTACCGCTAAATCATTGGGTTTTACAATCGAAGTTATTTATCAAGCAAATGATCCTGAGCATACTACAGCCACTGATACAGAAAACATGGTCGAAGCATTACTAGCTAAAAATGTTGATATGTTAGTATTTGCAGGAGGCGACGGTACTGCAAGAAACGTTTGTAAGATAGTTGGGGATACTTTCCCGGTATTAGGCATTCCTGCAGGATGCAAGATCCACTCTGGCGTTTATGCTGTTACGCCAAAAGCTGCCGGACGTGTGGTCGAAATGATGATCACCAATCAATTAGTGACTCTCACCGAAGCCGATGTGATGGATATTGACGAGTCTCTTTTTCGAGAAGGTATTGTTAAAGCTAAACGCTATGGCGAAATGCAAATTCCCGCTGAGTTACGTTATGTTCAAGCGGTAAAGTCGGGCGGTAAAGAGCTTGATGATTTGGTGCTACAAGATATTGCGGCTCATGTAATTAATGCAATGGAGGATGAGCTATTTGTGATTGGTTCAGGTTCAACCACAGCATTTTTAATGGAAGAGTTAACACTCGATAATACCTTGCTCGGTGTTGATCTTGTTCAAGAGCAAGCGTTAATTGCAAGTGATGTCACTGAAGCTCTATTATGGCAAGCGATTGAACTTGCTGATAAAGAGAACAAAGGCATTAAGTTGGTGATCACGTTAATTGGTGGCCAAGGACATATATTTGGCCGTGGTAACCAACAATTAAGCCCGAGAATTATTCGCGCCATTGGTAAGGAAAATATCTTTATCATAGCGACAAAAGCAAAATTAACAGAATTAGCATCGAGGCCATTAATTGCTGATACCGGTGATAGTGATTTAGATGTCGAACTTTCGGGGTATTTACCGGTAATTACTGGCTACAAGGATCAGGTATTGTATCCTGTTGCTAGTCCACAATAATAGTTTTCGCTGTACTGTCTGGAAACTATAAATAACAATTCATGAAATTTAAAAGTAAGTAGAATTATGCCAATTGAAGAAAAGAAGTCATTTGAAAGTATCGCCGACCTTTATCTATATTTAGATAGTTTATTTGACCAAGATAATAGTGACGACCAGTTATTTGCCAGTAGTTATTTACGTGGTTTTATCAGTATTTCAGTCATCGAATTTGGTGACGAGTCACAAGCGCTATCCCCAGAACTTGCAACAAGCATTGATGAAAAACTACAAGCGGCTCGTACCGAATTAAGCCCTCAAGACCGACAAATAGTTCAAGACTATTGGTTAGAGCTCAGAGAAGCTTTTATATAAGTTTAACTTAACTTTTTACGGCAGAGGTTGAGCATTAAAGAAATTTACGACGAATAATATCGCGAATAACAAACCTGTTCGGTGATAAATTAAAGAGTTCTTGCCTCCCTATAGGGTATTCTCCACCTGTTAAATCGGCGGTCAGAATATCTGCTAATAGTGGTGCAGTACATAAACCTCTGGCGCCTAACCCCGTTAACATATATAAGTTTTTAATCACTGGGGCAGGCTCTTGGTAACGCCAGTTTTTATCTTTTGCTAAATGCACATAAGCTTTTTTATGCTGTGCGATATTTGGCATAGCACCGACCATAGGTAAATGATCAGGTGTCATGCAGCGTAAACGTGCTTTATTAGACGTGATATCTTGTTCGCTCCAGGGTACTAACTTAGGCAGGCATTTTTCTAGCATGGTTAAATTATATTGATCTCCAGCGTTCGTCGCTGTGATATCAAAACTGTTTTTTTCGAATGTGGCGCCAATACAATGTTGTTGCTGATGTGCGGGCGTTAAATAACCTTTGTGACAAATTACTGTTGATAGGTTTTTAATATGGTCGTTTGTGGCCATGGTCGTTATTTGGCCTCGAACAGAAGTCAGCGGTAACTCATCAATAATGTTTAGCTTAATGGACTCTGCACCACCACAGAAAATAACGAGTTCTTCATTTATCAATCCTTTGCTCGTTTCTAATTGCCAGCTACTATCGCTTTTTTGATGTAATGCTGTGACATCTACCTGATTTTCTATGGTTAAGCATTCAGTTGCCTCTGCAGCGCTAAATAATTGTTTTACTAATTCAGCGGGGGCTATCCAACCGGCACTTGGCATAAATAAACCGCCATGTTTTAGTGCTATACCGGCTAATACCGATGCTTGCTCTGCATTTACACTGGTGATTAATGCTTCCGGCCAAGGATTCGATTGCTCAAAAATATCCTGCCTTTTTTCTAAAGCTATTTTATAAGATATTTCCAGTAAGCCACACCAATCATGACTAAAAGCATATCCTTTGTTATGTAAATCTTTATAACACTTTAGTGCATGCCAAAATGCGTGTTGATAAAATAAGCTTATCTCGTCAACTTGTTGATGAATAAGTGGAAACAAGGCGCCAACATGATTGCTTGATGCGCCTTGCGCTACCTCTGCATCTTTACAATATAGTGTTACGGCTATATTTTTTTGCGTTAGTGCATAAGCAACACACGCAGAAGCAATTCCACCACCAATAATAGCCACACTGTTGGGTTGCATTATCGATGGTCTGATTTGATAGCCTTTGCTTTCCAGCTGATTTTTTTTATGCTTAGTTTGATCAATCACAAGTTTTTATTAAATCCATTGGTTATCAGGCATTAAAGCGAGTATTTTAGCGTAAATTAAAAGAGTCTGTCATTAAATTGTAAAAACCAGAGTACACGTGTACACTGAGCAGACCAGTTCTTGGGCAAAATTCTGTATGATATGCCTGATTTTTCAATTTTTAAATGGTTATTCAAATGAAACGTGTAGTGATCACCGGATTAGGCATTGTATCGAGTATCGGTAACAATGCGGAAGAAGTTTTATCATCTCTTAAAGCAGGCCGTTCAGGTATTAGTAAATCGGATAGCTTCGAAGAAGCTGGTTTAAAAAGCCATGTTTGGGGTAAGCCAACGATTGAGCCTAAAGATCATATTGATCGTAAAGCATTTCGTTTTATGGGTGATGCGGCAGGTTATGCCTACATCGCTATGGAACAAGCAATCAATGATGCAAAATTAACTGACGATCAAGTATCAAATTTTCGTACGGGTATTGTTGCTGGTTCTGGCGGAGCTTCATCAGAAAACATCGTAACTTCAACGGACACGCTACGTAATCGTGGTATTCGTCGTGTTGGACCTTATGCAGTTCCTAAAACAATGGGTAGTACCGTTTCAGCTTGTTTAGCGACACCATTTAAAATTAAAGGCGTTAACTATTCAATTAGCTCAGCTTGTGCAACAAGTGCGCATTGTATTGGTAACGCAATGGAGCTTATTCAATTAGGCAAGCAAGATATTGTATTTGCTGGCGGCGGTGAAGAAGTTCATTGGTCTTTAGCTATGATGTTTGACGGTATGGGCGCATTATCTGCGGGCCGTAACGACACACCAGAACTTGCTTCACGTACTTATGATGCTAACCGTGACGGTTTTGTTATCTCTGGCGGCGGCGGAATGGTTGTTGTTGAAGAGCTTGAGCATGCATTAGCTCGTGGCGCGCATATTTATGCTGAAATTGTTGGCTACGGCGCAACATCTGACGGCTTCGATATGGTAGCTCCAAGTGGCGAAGGTGCAGTACGTTGTATGCAACAAGCAATGCAAGGTGTTGAAGGTAAAGTTGATTACTTAAATACTCATGGTACGTCTACACCAGTTGGCGATGTTAAAGAGCTTGGCGCAATTCAAGAATTATTTGGTGAAGACTCACCAGCGATTAGCGCAACTAAAGCAATGACAGGCCATGCTTTAGGTGCGGCGGGTGTTCATGAAGCTATTTACTCATTATTAATGATGGAAAACAGTTTTGTTGCTCCGTCTATCAATGTTGATAACTTAGATGAAAAAGCTGAAGGTTTAGATATCGTAACGCAAAAGCGTGATATGGATCTTAACTTGATCATGTCTAACAGTTTTGGTTTCGGTGGCACTAACGCTACTTTAGTGATGCAAAAATACAAATAAATATTTAGTGTTAATTAATCTGAGTAACTCTTAGACTAACTAATTGAAAAAATATTGTTAAAGCCACTTTTATTAGTGGCTTTTTTATGTAGAAAAGAAAATAATCTCACTATATTTACCTGAATAAAGTCTTCCGATAAAAATGAATGTTTTTTATGATGAAAATATGCCATTTGCCAAAGAATTTTTTGGTGATTTAGGCCAGTTACACCCTTTTGTTGGTCGTGAGTTAACTGCAGAACAAGCCGAAAATGCTGATGTATTGTTAGTGCGTTCAATCACAAAAGTTAACCAAGCACTATTGGGCAAGAATCAACATTGTCAGTTTGTTGGTACTGCAACCATAGGTGTTGACCATATCGACCAAACTTACTTAGCTAAGCGTGATATTACTTTTACGTCTGCGCCAGGTTGCAACGCAATTTCTGTGGCAGAATATGTGATCAGTACCTTGGTCGTTTTAGCTGAACGTTATCTTATTGATTTGTTTTCTTTGACGGTCGGTATTGTTGGTGGCGGAAATACTGGAACACGTTTAAGTGAAAAGTTAACCGCATTAGGTATTAAATATTTAATTTGTGATCCGATACTTGCAGCTCAGAAGAAAAATAATAGTGATGAAAGAAAATATGCCTCACTTGAAGATGTTTTAGCTTGTGATGTTATTTCTTTGCACGTGCCTATTATTGATAGTGGTGATCACCCGACTTTTCATTTATTAAATGAGCATCGCTTAAAACAGCTTAATGAACAGCAAATACTTATTAATGCTTGTCGCGGTGAAGTGATAGATAACCAAGCCTTGCTTGTTATGAAAAAACAAGGACACGGTTTAAAGCTTGTTTTAGATGTTTGGGAAAACGAACCTAATATACTTCATGAGCTAATTGAGCATACCGAGATATCTTCTGCGCACATTGCTGGTTATAGCTTAGAAGGAAAAGCTCGTGGAACCGAAATGCTCTATCAGGCATTATGTCAACGGCTGAAAATACCCGTAAATAAGCAGTTAAGCGATTTTTTACCGCAGGCATCAATTACCGACGTTAAAATTAATCAGCCATTCGAGCAAATACTACTAAGCCAGTTAGTAAAAATGGTTTACGATGTGCGTCGCGATGATGGCATTTTCAGACAAACAATTTTAAGTCATGGTTTTGACCATATAAGAAAAACTTATCCGGCTCGCAGGGAGTTTTCTTCGGTTAACGTTAGTATGACTAATCAAGCCAAGAGTGATGTGCCACATCAT
>Ga0209396_1001344_pt1 | contig 27483 bp, 15 predicted proteins | sample GOMGulsemesocosm_6_FD_184638 | JGI IMG/M metagenome (GOLD analysis project Ga0209396, IMG submission 184638) | Methane-oxidizing microbial communities from mesocosms in the Gulf of Mexico - GOM8C Gulf of Mexico (SPAdes) (version 2) | ecosystem: Environmental > Aquatic > Marine > Cold seeps... | reverse complement strand
GGGGCTTCAGGAGTTTATAAATGATCAACATCTGCGTGGTATAGATATAGATGGGCAGCCGGGTGAATTGTTTTTTGACGACTTTAATGCCCCCGATATCGCTCAACTCCGAACGGTGGGGAATGATGAAAATGCCAAGCCAGATGATCGGCAATTGGCTGTATATATAAACGACACGTCAAAACTTACCGACAGTGACTACCGGGTAGAATTTACAGGTCCAAACGATGTAACATTTAAAGTGGTGCGCATTGAAGATGGAAGTGAGGTTTTAAAAGCGTCTATTAGTACAGACTTTCCTGACAATTTTGAAATTGATGGATTTACCTTAAGTTTTGAGGCTGGAAGTTATAAAGCCGGGGATCAATTCTATTTAATGCCCACTCGTAGTGGGGCCAAAGATATTGAGTTAAATTTGGAACTCCCCCAACAAATTGCACTAGCCGTTCCTATTATGACCAATGCGTCTATCGGTAATATTGGATCGGGAGAGATATCCAGTGGCAAAGTGTTTGATATTGGTACAGCTGCTTTTGAAATACCTGGTCAAATTCAACCGCCATTAATTATTCAATTTACCAGCGCTACTTCCTATGATGTGCTGGATAATTCTGACCCTGCAAACCCGGTACCCTTATTTCCCCCGTTAATGAACCAACAATACATTCCAGGTATCACTAATAATTTACTGCCCACCGACGATGCTGTTCTGGCGGTTACCAGTTTGGGGGGATATGTACCCTCATCTCCAACCTATCAAGACTGGCGTGTTGCCCCTATTACTGTGGGTAATGGACTATTCCCGGGAAGATTAACCATCAGTGAGCCGGATCCTATTACGGGTAATACCTTGGATCGTCCCGAAATTTTTATTCCAGCCGATACTTCAGCCAAAGAAACCGCGCGGCTATTAAGCTTAGAAGCTGGGGTGAATGCCACTGCCAGAACCACAGTTGAGCTAACCGACTTCGTAGCAGGTGTATATCTATCTAACTCCCCTTTTCCTGATGAACCGGTTAAATTATATTTAAATGGAATTGAGCTTACCGATGTATTGCCTACAGGGCAGTTAAAATATGATCCATCCTACCCCAGTGAAGTTCCTGAACCGTTATCACCTGATTTTGTTGCTGATCGAATTAATGCCAATTTTGACTTTCGTGACCAAGGCATTATGGCACGCAGTGATGGTGTAAGTGTTGAAATCATTGCCATTAACGGAGAGGACTTGGCATTTGAAATCGATGGCGAATTAGGAGATGGTTTTAAGTTTTCTAATGGTGACGACATATATTTAAAGCCAACAGGGCAAGGCTTGAATAGCCCGCTGTCGGAGTTCGAAGGTTTTGACTTTTCTGAAGATGGTCCATTTACCTTTGAATTTGATATTCCTGGGCAAGGAACGTTTTCCATTGAATTAACTGGAAATCATACCTCCTCAGCTGATGTACTAAATGAAATAAAGACAAAAATAGAAGATACCACTTACTTTTTTAATGGCGAGTTAGATATTGCAATCGACAATAAAGGTAATATTACCTTTCAACCCAGATTAGAGGTGTTTGGCAATGGCGACTGGGGAAGTTACAAGGTCACTATGGGGGGGCAGGTTAAAGTGGCGTTGGACGAAGGCTTAAGAATGTCATCAGATCCAAATTTAAGTAATCTGTTTGAAGAGGAACCTGTTCACGAACCGGTTTACCTTGGCTATGAAATGACTATGACAGGTATTCCCGATGAAGGGGATGAGTTTGAGGTTAACTTTAACAACGATGCGGTATCAGATAACCGCAACGGCAATTTACTCGCTAACTTACAAAATGTGGAAATTATTGAAGACGACATGACTCTAAGTGAGGGTTACGGGCGCATGGTTGAAGAGGTAGGCTCCATTACAGCTCGCGCACAAATAAATAAAGAAAGTGCTAAAACCTTGCTGGATCATAGTGAGGCCAGTGTTCAGGCTGTTAGTGGCGTTAACTTGGACGAAGAAGCAGCCAAACTCATTCAGTATGAATTGGGCTATAACGCCTCGGCGCAGGTGATTAGTGTTGCTCGGGATATTTTTTCTACCTTGATAGGTATCTTTAGGTAGAGCCAAAATATAGGAACTTAGGAGGTTAGGATGCGAATTTCAAGTATGCAGCAGTTTCAGCAAGGCGTCTTGGGGATTACTAATAACCAGGAAATAGTCAACAGATCTCAGCAGCAAATTTCAAGTGGTCGACGCATACTTACTCCCGCCGATGACCCCATTGCTTCTACTCGTATATTACAGCTTCAGCAGGATATTGCCCTTCGAGAGCAATATGCGGGAAATCTAATTTCTGCTGAAAACCACTTGAACCATGAAGAGGTAACGCTTGAGGGGGTGGTTGATAACTTACAAAAAATTCGTGAGCTGACTATTAATGCAGGTAACGGTTCTACCACGAAAGACGATCGTGGATTTATTGCCGCTGAAATTGAAGAGCGGTTAAAAAGCATGGTGGACTTATTAAATACTCGGGACGCCAGTAATGTTTATATATTCTCAGGCTTCAAGGGGGAGGTAGTCCCATTTGTGGAGCGTGCAGGAGGCGGCTACAGCTTTGAGGGGGATCAAGGTCAACGATCTTTGCAGGTTAGTGCCAATGCTTCGGTGGCGGTTAATGACTCAGGTGAAGGGCTATTTGTGGATATCCCTTCCGTAAACAATACCTTTTTCACGAGAGATAACGATAATAATGAAGGTACTGGCGTTATTAATGTAGGTTATATAAATGACCAAAGTGCGTTTGATGAGGTATATCCCGATGACTACTATATAGAATTCAATTCCGACAGTGCAATCAGTCCTCGGCGAGAAAATTATACGGTAAGAAGAAGCTCAGACGACAGACCTGTAGATGGACTATCAAACATCCCATACAGCGCTGGTAATGATATAACTTTTTCAGGGATAAGCGTTAAGGTATCGGGGCAGCCAGAGCCTGGAGATACATTCCTTATTAACAGCAGTGAAAAACAATCTTTAACCGATACTGTTCAAATGCTAATTGAAGGACTAAATAATTTTGATGACGGCGTTGCTGGCAGTGCTCAATTGGATGAATTGTTGTCGAATACGCTCACTAACATAGACAGTACAGTGACCAGTATTTCCACCACGAGAAGTGAAATTGGTGCACGTTTAAACTCAGTGGAAAGTATCGATAATTTTCAACAAGACTTAGAGTTAGTTAGTCAGAAGGCGCTATCAACATTACAGGATTTGGACTTTGCGGAGGCGGTTAGTCGGCTATCTTTAGAGAGCTTTCTGTTAGAGGCGTCCCAGCAGTCATATAGTAAAATAAGTAGTTTAAGTCTATTTAATTATATTAGGTAGCTAATGAAACATAGATACTTGCCGATAGGGCGTATATGGACCTATTTTACGAAGGTGCATAATGATTTGAGATTGGTTCATTTATTGCTTTTATCTACTACTAGTTAAAAATTGACATTATTTCATTAGCAGGAGGTCCCCGTTATGTTTGATGGTCAAACTATACTTATTACTGGCGGTACAGGGTCTTTTGGCAAACAATATACTCAGACATTGTTAAGCCGATATAACCCTAAGAAAATCATTATATTTTCTCGTGATGAACTTAAACAATACGAAATGCAGCAGGAATTTAATCAAGGTTCCATGCGCTATTTTATTGGTGATGTTCGCGATAAAGATCGTCTTATGCAGGCTTGTAATGGTGTAGACTACATTATTCATGCAGCCGCCATGAAACATGTCCCTGCCGCAGAATACAACCCTACAGAGTGCATCAAGACCAATATCACGGGTGCTGAAAACGTGATTCATGCCGCCATTAAAAATAATGTAAAAAGAGTGATTGCACTATCAACAGATAAAGCAGCAAACCCTGTTAATTTATATGGGGCAACCAAATTATGTTCAGATAAGCTATTTGTGGCTGCGAATAATATGGTCGGTGGAGAGGTGCCTAGATTTGCAGTGGTACGCTATGGCAATGTAGTTGGCTCCAGAGGGTCTGTAGTGCCTTTTTTCAGGAAGCTAATCGCAGACGGTGCCACATCATTGCCAATTACCGATCTTAATATGACTCGATTTTGGATTACCCTTCAACAAGGTGTTGATTTTGTTATAAAGAACTTTTCTCGTATGAAAGGCGGTGAGATATTCGTGCCAAAAATTCCGTCGGTAACGATGACGGATCTAGCGCAGGCGATTGCCCCTGATATTAAAATGGAGGAAATAGGTATTCGTCCAGGAGAGAAATTACACGAAAAAATGTGCCCAAAAGACGATAGCTATCGCACCTTAGAGTTTGACGATCACTACGTTATATCACCAGCAATTAATTTTCACGACGAAAATATAAATTTTATTCTAAATAACCTTCAGGAAGAGGGAAGGCCGGTGGAGCAGGGTTTTTCATATGATTCTGGTACCAATAAGTGGTTCTTAAACATAGAGGAAACGCGGGCACTGCTTAAAGAAGCGGGCGCATGATTCCCTATGGTAAACAAAATGTTAACCAGCATGATATTGAAGCTGTAATTAACGTTTTAAAATCCGATTATTTAACACAGGGACCAGTAGTCCCTGAATTTGAATCGTCTGTTTGCAGGTTGGTGGAGGCAAAGTATTCGATTGCAGTTAATAGTGCAACTTCAGCTTTGCACATTGCGTGTTTGGCCCTAGGGCTAAGCAAAGAAGATGTGGTATGGACATCGCCTATTTCATTTGTTGCCTCGGCTAATTGTGCCTTGTATTGCGGTGCAGGGATTGACTTTGTAGATATTGAGGAAGATACCCATAATCTTTCAGTAGATAAACTTTCCGAAAAATTACGATTTCATAAAAACAATGATTTACCTCTTCCAAAAATTGTCATCCCGGTTCATTTGGCCGGCCATTGCTGTGATATGGAAGGTGTTGGGAGGTTAAGCAAAGAATATGGGTTTCACATTATTGAGGATGCAGCCCATGCCATAGGCGGATCTTATCAAGGGCAACCGGTAGGTGCCGGACTATACAGTGACATTACCGTTTTTAGCTTTCATCCTGTAAAAATAATAACCACAGCGGAAGGTGGAATGGCCACTACCAACAATATCGAACTCGCTAACAAAATGCGGCAATTACGTAGTCATGGTGTGACAAGAGATGAATCGAGATTACAACTAAAAAATTCATCCCCCTGGTATTATGAACAACAGTTTTTAGGGTTTAATTATAGATTAACCGATATCCAAGCGGCACTAGGCTTGTCCCAGTTAGATCGCCTTGGTAAGTTTATTGAAGATAGAAAAATGATAGCTCACCGCTATTTGAAAAAGTTACACCATCTACCAATAAAATTGCCAGTGACCAATGAAAAATATCAATCGAGTTGGCATTTATTCATAATTAAACTTCAGCTTGAAAATATCAGTAAAACACACCTTCAAATTTTTAATGAATTTCGACAACGGGGAGTGGGCGTTAATTTACATTACATTCCAATTTACAAACAGCCATATTACCAAGAAATGGGTTTTGATTCCGAATACTGCACTGTAGCAGAAAGCTATTATAAAGCAGCGATTAGTATTCCTATTTTTCAAGGATTATCAGAGTTAGATCAGGATGAAGTGATTAAAGCTGTGTGTGAGGTCATAGAATGAACGTTGCTATTATTCCAGCCCGTGGTGGCAGTAAACGAATTCCAAGAAAGAATATAAAAAACTTCATGGGTAAACCCATGATGGCCTATTCAGTTAAGGCTGCCATCGATAGTGGTTGCTTTGATAGGATCATAGTGAGTACCGATGACATAGAGATGGCCCAGGTAGCAAAATCACTGGGGGCAGAGGTTCCTTTCATTAGGCCCGGTTTCTTATCAAATGATCAGGCTGCCACGGTACCGGTTATAAAGCATGCGTTGCAGTATTTAATTGAACAAGGTGAAAGTATCGAAATAGCGTGCTGCATATACGCAACTGCACCTTTTATCAGGGCCAAGGATCTAGAAAAAGCGTTTAACAAGCTAAAAGAGTCAGATCAAGATTACTGCCTAAGTGTTACAAGCTATCAATACCCTATTCAGCGAAGCCTAAAATTGATTGCTAATGGCTCTATTGAAATGCTATACCCAGAAAATTATCTGGTTAGAAGTCAAGATCTTGAAGAGGCGTATCACGATGCAGGGCAGTTTTATTTTGGCCGGTGTGACGCTTGGTTACAGGAAAAGGCGATTTTAGCCAATGGCTCTATTCCGTTTGTATTGCCTAGAAAACGAGTACAAGATATTGATACGCCTGAGGATTGGGACCAGGCCGAAATGATGTTCGAGGTTATTCATGCAGCCAATGGCCACGAATAAAACCGTAGTTTTTAGAGTAGATGGCAACCAACAACTTGGCCTTGGTCATATTATGCGATGCTTAACTCTGGCTAAGCGATTGCATAATGGCGGTTTTAGTATTTTATTTATTTGTAGTCAATCAAGCGAGGGCGCTTTATCTCTGGTGAAAAATAATCACTATGACATTGCCGTTATTCCCTTTAGTGACGCGGCGGAAAATGATGCTAAGTCGTGTCTAGATATAATTAGAGGGTTAGATGTTGTATTAGTCGTAACCGATCACTACATGCTTGATTTTTGTTGGGAAGAAAATCTGTATAGCGAATTATATTCATTGCTGGTGATTGATGATCTTGCCAACCGAAAACACTATTGTGATGTGTTAGTTGATAGTAGCTACGGAAGGGTTTCGGTTGATTATGATGGGTTATGCAATGAAAGCTGTAAATTATTACTTGGAAGCGACTATTGCTTACTAAGACCTGAATTTAGAGAATCCGTTGAAGTGGCGGTTAGAAAACGCCAATCATGTGTTCGTATCCAAACAGTTCTGATAAATTTTGGTGCAACCGACCATAAGGGTTTTTCAAAGAAGAGTGTCGATATTCTCAAACTTCTGAATTTTGACGGACATATTAGAATACTTTTAAGCTCAGCTAGCGATAGCCGCCGTGAGTTGGAGGATGTATGTGCTAATACAGAAAATGTATATTTACATCTAGATGAACCAAATGTTCCCGCTCTCATGCTTACTGCGGACTTAGCAATTGGAAGTGTAGGGACTTCTTCCTGGGAACGCTGCTGTTTGGGATTACCGACTATAGGAATTGTCGTCGCTGCTAACCAATTGAATATTGCCGCTCAACTAGAAAATATAGGTGCGATGAGACTTTGTGAATATGAGTCTCTGACTGAGACTTTATGTGACATGGTTCCGAATATGAATGTACCTAGATGGAGAGAAATGTCAGATAAGTCATTTAAAATATGTGATGGTCTAGGCTTGGAACGAGTAGTTCACAACCTAATGCCGGGCAGTGTAAAAGTCACCCTTGAAGAAATGTCTGAAAACGATGAGAGCATCTTATACTTATGGCAGTGCGAACCAGGAAATAGACGATTTAGCGGTACCGCCCTAGCGCCCACTCGGGAGGAGCACCATGCATGGTTTTTAGCGTCACTTAAGGATACCTCCAGACGTATGTGGTTAGTAATGTTCGATGGCGTTGAATGCGGATATGTAAGGCTAGACTGTCAGGGTGACGGTGAAGAGGTATCGGTGCTCATTTCCAATAAATATCGAAAGCTGGGCCTTGCCTATGGCGCCATTAGCGAGTTAAAAACATTAGGTCGGTTTGGTGTACTCAATGCCAGGGTTTCATCTGAAAATCTAGCTTCAATATCATTATTCAAAAAACTTGAATTTATGCAGGTTGCCAATACCGACTTTAAATGGGTGATGCCATGAGCCATGTGTATATAGATAAACGCAGGATTGGTGTGGATGAACCACCTTATATTGTGGCTGAGGTATCAGCTAATCATAATGGCCAAATTAGCAGGGCCATGGAAATTATGTCTGCAGCGAAAGCGTCAGGGGCAGATGCCATAAAACTTCAAAGTTATACACCAGATACTATTACGCTTGACTGTGATAAAACGGACTTTCTAATTACGGCTGGTCCTTGGAAAGGCTACAAAATGTATGATCTTTATGAACAGGCTCATACACCATTCGAATGGCATAAAAGATTATTTGACCATGCTAGAGCGCTTAATATTACCTGCTTTAGCTCCCCTTTCGATAAAACTGCTGTGGACCTATTGGAGGATCTAAATGCACCCGCTTATAAAATAGCGTCATTTGAAGCCATAGATCTTCCCTTAATTAAATATGTAGCCAGTACCGGCAAGCCAATGATCATATCGACAGGCATGGCAAGTCTGATTGAAATCACTCAAGCAGTCGATGTCGCGTTAGAGAACGGGTGCAGTAACCTTGTGTTACTGCATTGCATCAGTGCTTATCCGGCTCCTATCAATGAATGTAATTTAACGACAATGCAGGACCTTGCTAAGCAGTTTCCTGTGGTGGTGGGTTTGTCAGACCATACTTTAGGTACCACTGCATCGATTACTTCGGTGGCACTGGGGGCGTGTTTTATAGAGAAGCACTTTACTTTAAGTCGCCAAGATAAGGGGCCTGATTCAGACTTTTCATTAGAACCCTTAGAACTAAGGCAGTTATGCGATTCAACCCGTGAATCATGGCTATCGTTAGGCGTGCCTGGCTACTACAGAAAACCGTCGGAAAAACTTAACGCGCAGTTTAGGCGATCCTTATATTTCGTTGAAGATATTAAAAAGGGTGAATGTGTAACTGAAGAAAATATTCGTAGTATTCGCCCTGGATTTGGTCTAAAGCCAAAGCATTATGAGGAGGTTCTGGGTAAGGTGTTGCTTGAGGATGTTGAACGGGGGCGCCCGGTGAAGTGGGAGGTTTTAGTTTGACGGAATCTTCGAAAATTAAAGTCCTAATTGTTGGAATGGGCAACATTTCCATGGGCTATGATTTTGGTTTGAATGATGTTACCTGGACCCATGTAAGTGCGATAATTAAAGATGATCATTTTTGTCTCGTAGCGGGTATAGACCCGGCCATAGAAATACACAGAGATTTTGAGATAAAAACAGGGGCTAAAGCCTATGCGAGTATTGATGAGTTTATCGATAAAACCCCCTCAACTATTGACCTGGTCGTAATAGCTTCACCTACTCAGTATCATATTAGTCATTACCAGAAAGTTAAGGTTCTTAACCCTAAACTGGTGCTTATGGAGAAGCCGCTAGGGTCAAAGTATGATGAGATTGGTCCTTTTATAGAAGAAGTAAAAGCAGGGCCTAAACTCATGGTTAATTTATTTAGGTTATATCAAAAGTCTCTTAATAGGGCTTTGAAAAAAGTATCTCAGTATAAGGATTGCCAAATTCAAATTCGATACAGTCAATCTATTGAACATAATGCAATACATTTTATGTCTCTTATTCTACGTCACTTTGGCCCCTGCCTTAGCCAATCTTCAATACCGATGTTAGGGGCGGTGGCTCGTTCATATACCTTTAAAAATGGCAATGCAGTATTTCAGCCAGCCATTAAGGGTATGGATGATAACAGTATGATTATACATTCGAATGAGGGCACGCTTTACTATTTAAATGGTGGCCGGTTATTTTTTGAAATGGACGCAGACCATTTACGAACGGACTTTGATATAGACGAATTTAGTCACCACATGTCTCACGTTTATGAACAGTGTTCAAATGTAATTAAGGGCGGGAGAGATGACAGCTTTTCTTTAGCCTACCAAGGCCATAATTTACTGGTGAATAGTGAGTTTAAAAATGAAGCAACCTGCTCGTTATAACCCCATTGGAGAAGAAGAAAAGGCCGCCGTAATGCGTGTACTGGATTCAGGCTGTTTATCGGCCTTTATTGGTGCGTGGGGGGAGGATTTTCATGGGGGGGAAGAAATAAGGGCTTTTGAGGAAGAGATTTCTAATTACTTCGATGTTAAGCACGCTATTACATTTAATTCATTAACATCGGGCCTAATTGCAGCAATGGGGGCTGTTGGAATTGAACCGGGTGATGAAGTTATTGTCTCCCCTTGGACCATGAGCGCTACTGCCGTTGCAATATTGATATGGGGTGGAATCCCTGTGTTTGTGGATATCGAAAAAGACTATTATGGCCTGGATCCAATTAAAGTAGAGCAAGCTATTACAGCGAATACTAAAGCAATATTGGTAACCGACATATTTGGCCATGGCGCAAGGTTAGATGAATTAAAAAGTATTTCTAATAAATACAACTTAAAATTAGTTGAAGATGTAGCTCAAGCTCCAGGGATAAAATATAAAGGGGGATTTTGTGGATCCTGGGGTGATATAGGAGGGTTTAGTTTAAATTATCATAAGCATATTCATACCGGTGAAGGCGGATTTTGTATAACCAATGATGATGATTTGGCTTTGAAAATGAAGATGATACGAAATCATGCTGAAGCCAGTATTGTAAATAGCCCGCTAACCGAATTAGTAAATATGGTTGGATTTAACTTCAGAATGGGAGAGATCGAAGCTGCTATTGGAAGAGAGCAACTTAATAAGCTCCCTAAGTTATTAGAAGATAACCAACGGAAAGCTAGGTGGTTTTACCAACGACTAAAAAGTATCGACCACATAACTCTCCCAAAAATTGAGAAAAACAGTGCTCATGCTTTTTACGTTTTTCCAATTCAATTGGCATTTCCAAAAAATAATGGGTTTCTAGCGAGTTTGGAGAAGCTAAAAATTCCAGGGTTAGTATCTAAGTATGTCAACGTACACAGATTACCCATGTTTCAGCAGAAAAAGGCTTTTGGAAAGGGTTACCCTTGGAATATGGCCCATAGAGATGTGAGTTACGATGTTGGCATATGCCCAGTGGCTGAGAAACTGAATGATGAAAATTTCATGGGATTACTCATTAGCATGTTTGACCTTAAGCTGTCAGAAGTAAATGAAATGTGTGATATTTTTGAGAAAGCATTGGGCGCCATATTAGATGAAGCCTAGCATCGTACTGTGCAGTCATGATGCAGGAGGCGCTAATCTATTAGTGAGCTGGGCGTTAGCGCACCCTGAGTTTTGTTACTGGGGGCTACTTAGTGGTCCAGCCATAGAAATTTATAACGACAGTAGTCTAAAGTTTAAGGCCATTGAGAGTACCGATAATTTACCTGAAGGCTTAGAATCATTTGTTTGCAGCACTGGCTGGCAAAGTAATTGGGAACAGAAAGCGATCAAGCACTGTATTGATAATAAAATAGACGTAAGCGTCTATTTGGATCATTGGGTTAATTTTAGAGTAAGGTTGGTGTTGAGTGGTCGTTTGTTGGTTCCTAATAGAATCTGGGTAGTAGATGCCGAGGCACGAACTATTGCATGTCAGGCCTTGCCTGAAGTAGCGGCTGTGAATGTAGTGGGCAATTATTATGAAAACAATATTGTTAAAATAATTGAACAGTATCCAGAGGTAGATCCTACGTCAGTGTTGGTTTGTTTAGAGCCCATACGAGATAAGGGGGTCACAGAGGCTTCTTTGTGGGATGGCTTAAAAACCTATCTATGCACAGAACACAAAGCCTCTCATATAATTATACGTTCTCACCCCAGTGGGGAGCTAGACGGTACTCAGCAGCTTCTTAGGGGGCTTAGTGCTTGTACGGGAGTAGAATTAAGCTTGGAAACCTTGGATGTAGATTTGGCTCGCAGCCATACCGTTATTGGATATCAATCATCTATCTTTTCAATTGCTCATAAAATCAACCGGAAAATACTAAGTTATTATCCCATTCAGAGTTTAAGCCCGCTCTTGCCTCACTCTTATATCAATTATATTCCAGTGGTAGTTTAGCTTCTGGAAACGAGGCTTTAACCTTTGCAAATTTTTCACTGTCTATTGGTTTCCAGCTTGATGCAGCGTCTTCGTCTTGGTTTTCAAGTGTATACTGGCCTGATTCAAAACCTTTTAATGCTTTAGGTAGCAGTTCACATGCTTTTTTATAGAGGTGACATCGCAAATCTTGGTAACTGTCAAATAGAGATCTTTCATAAGTCTCTATGGTTAATATAGGGCCTGCATCATACTCTTCATCCATTAGGTGAACAGTGTTGGCAATATTGTCGTTATTATAAAGGCTCCATTCTACACTGCTGCAACCTCTATATTTAGGTAATGCTCCAGGGTGTATATTAATCACACCTATGGGGGTCGCACCCAATATATTTTTTCCCAGTTTTCGCGGCGTTCCAGCATTCACTAAGCAATCAAGCTTTAGATTATTAATTAGCTCGAAAGACTCAGGTGAATTGTGATTTTTAACAAAGATAAATGATGCCTTAGTTAGGCTGCTGGAATGGGTGAAAGCATCTTCACTTCCTATTTTATTGAAACGCCCTAAGGTGCGTTCTTCAATGATATTTAGGTCTTTTTCACTTAATGAGTTTAAATCACATAGGACTTTTATTTCCGTAAAGCCTTCTTTATGGAGTGCCATTAGGTAATGGGGAAGCATTGGATGGTTTAGTGTACTAAGAAGTCCTATTTTCATTAATTTTAAGTCCATGTGATTTATATTATTTATTAAAAAGAGCACAAAATGTGCCGCTAATCTACGTAAAAGAGGAAATCTATAACCGGCTGTTTTTTATTTTTTATAAAATACTTAATAATCAAAGACTTACGTGAGTGGTTGGGTGGTATAAATATTGCGAACTGTTGTATATCAATGTTGGTGAATCAAGCATTAAAGTATTCTCTAACAATGCCGATTTAAGTGTCATTAAAACAATTTAAATAGAGGCTACTATGCTGCAACAAAAAGAACCTTTCTGGGATACCTTAATGCCTGATTCATATAAGAATATGGAGCAAGAATTTGATGAGGGCTATAAGTATAGATTGCTGCATGAAATTGCCGTTAAGCAGTCCAATTTAGCACCAGCCCAGTGCCAACAAATGGGAGAGGGCAAACACAGGGCCTATTATCAGTCATTGGATGAGCAGGGTGTAAGTGATGCCTTTACATTATTAGAGTCCAATTCAAAGTTAGAATATAATTCACAGGTATTGGAATTCCTGGGTCGGGTAATCACCCCGGAAATTGAGAATGAACTAACAGCTTATTTTGGTTCACATTTTGCCATTTCGTTTTACCAACCGCGCAATATAACTCTAGAGAGCAGGGAAACTAATCCATCCATTAAATGGCATTGTGATGGTGCCCCTACCAAGTCAGCCATGTTAATGTGTTATTTAAACGGTGAGGAGGACCATGAGTCTTCCACACTGTTTATCGACGAAGAACCTACCCGAAAGCTTAAAGAAGTGGGTTATATCTATAGTATGGTGGCAGATCGCCATGAAGAGATTGATGATCTTCTAGATTATTATGAGATAGATAATAATATACAGCGCCATAATTTTAAGGCAGGTGAGAGTATTTTATTTGGCGCTTCTCAAGTGGCTCATCGTGCTGAGGTGCCAAAAAAAGAAGGCGCCCGTACCACACTGGACTTTTGTTTTATTCCATCACCTGTGCCCTGGAGAGAGGCCATCGAAAAAGGGTTTGTTCCTGCTAATCAATGTATTCATTATAATGGGCAGGTTCAGCGGCTTTTGACTGCGGTCAATCTTATGGGGAATTCAACTAATACAGGATTAGAGTCAGCCCAGGAAGAGGTAATACAAATACCTGCAGGAGGTAAAATATGTTCAAAAAAATCATTGAAGCTTCACATAAGTGCAATATTTAGTGATAAACAATATGGTGAAAATTTATTTTCACAAGTTACTAAGAATAAAATAAACTATGCCACATTAACGATTAATGAGCTTTTAATGTTATTGAAGAAATCGTTTCATGATGGCCTTAATTGGTCGGGCGCATTTAATAGACATGATCTAGCTAATTTAAAAGACCTTATTGAGTTCGAACAAAATTATTCAAATTCGGTTAATAGGTTTTCGGTTAAGGGAAAACCTAATCCACTTGGTGTTATGTGGCCTATTCCAAATCACGCCAAGCATCCAATGTCTAAATTCGATATGCTGCCCTATGCGGTTGAGCATAAAATCATGGATAAGAGTACCCCTATTGGCTCGGCAGGTTCTTGCTTCGCTATGGAGATAGCCAAGGTATTGCAAACAGAAGAATTCAACTATGTAGTCACTGAGTTGGGTGAAAACCCTGAGGAAGAAGCATATATAGATGGTTATGAACGGGGCAGTGGTAAGGCCTTATACAGTGCGAATTTTGGTATTCTTTTTAATACCCCAAGTTTAAAGCAGTTGGCAGAAAAAGCCTTTGGTGAACGTGAGTTTACCAAATACCTGGTTCAGGCTGAACAAGGTTTGTATATGGACCCATATAGAGAAAATGTTTATTTTAAGTCAAAAGAAAATTTTCTTCGGGATTACCCAAAACACATAGAGGCCATTAGGCAAACTCTGTTGCAAAGCGAGGTATTTATATTTACAGCTGGCTTAAATGAATGTTGGGAGTTATTTGATGGTAGTGTTATTTCACGTAATCCAAGAGATAGTTTCTTTCATTTGATGCAGCACAAAGTACTAACCGTGCAAGAAAATATCGATAATATAATGACGTTCTTTAATATGGTTAAGCGTCATAATCCAAAATTTAAATTGATACTGACACTGTCTCCAGTGCCTTTGTTAGCCACCGGTAGAGGAGATACTCATCATATCATAGAGGCAAACACTCACTCTAAGGCAGTGTTAAGAGTCGCCTTAGAAGAAGTTGTTAAGCAGCATGAGGATATCTATTATCTACCCAGTTTTGAGCTGGTTACAGAGTGTATGCCTAATGCCTGGAAAGAAGACCACCGCCATGTAACGAAAGAAACGGTGAGTAAAGTTATTTCCATGTTTAAAAACATGTTTGTACGCTAGATTATTCATGTTTATTGAATAATTATGGCAGTCTTATTAGTGATCTTAATTAAGGTGGCTAATAAGTTAAGTTTAAATTTTAGGCATAATTTAACTTTCAGAGATTTGTTGTAAGAAAGAATAACAAGAAGAGGTTTTAAGCTACGGTTGAGAGTCTGGTAGTTTATTATTATTTCTAAAATCGTTATTTCGTTTACTGTTTGGCGGGTTTTGTTCTGATAATGTCTTGAGGTAAAGCCCTGATGATCAGGGCTTTATTTTTTCTATTCTGGTTCAGAAGTTGAGATCCAGGTCCAAGAATCCTCTTCCATAATAAACTCCTTTTTCATTATTTTGTAAAAATGATCATGTAGGCCGGTTAATGATTTAATACTTTCAATTTTCCAATCAATAATCCATTTTTGTTTCTGTTCCTCATTATCAATAGAGAGCATGTGAGAGTAACCAATAAAAAGTAGGTGCCAGATACTACCGCGTATGAAGAAATAAAATGGTGGTAAGCTAGGTTTTAACTTGTCGTCTAAAAATTTAGATATGGTTACTATGTTGGATGTCATCGAATAGGTGTTGGGTTCAATTTTTTGTAAAATGCCAATGATGTGATTATTTAATTCTTTAATGTTGTGATCGAGTACTTCAATTCGATCATGGGATGTTTTTTCATCAATCGATTTTTTATTATTAAAAAACTGATGGTCGAAGAATGCCTCCTTTAATTTCTGGGCAGTTTTTTCATCAATATCTAATTCACTTTGGCTGCTATCCAGCCATTGGGTATAGTCCAGTTTTGCTCCATCTGAGCAATTGAATACCTGAGTGGTTTTTTTAAATGCTTGGCAGCATGTCTCCATGGTTCTTTTGGCGGTATATAATATGGGTTTTGTTTTCATTATGCTGCCATCTACCGCTTCCATGGTGACGGTGGCCTCATTTTTTACATCAGCCCCTAGTAATAAGTCTTTATCTTTTGTTTTGTAGTAAACAGACCCTTTTGCATGGTGGTTATCGGTATTTTTATAGCCTAAATCAATACCAAATAAATATACCTTCTTAAAAGCCCATCTTAAAAATAATGCCACGGCAGAATTAGTACAGGTGGGTGTGCCCCTGTTAACTGAACTGTCTTCATCTCCGAATAATAGGCTAGTCACACTCTCCGCTTTAAAGTACATAACTTTATGTTTAAAAAGAGAAAATACCTTAGGTGGTAATTGTGTTGGACCTATAATGGGGATGCTCGATAACCATTCATTATCATTCAGTGCCTCTAAATGGGTAAGGGTCACCAGGTGAGACTCAAGCTCAAGGTGTGCATCAGGTTTTATTCCATAATGGTAAAGTGAATGAATGGCCGTGCCACAACTAACGATGAGTGCTTTGCCTTGCATGCTTCTTAGTTGTTCTATTCTGGCGTTTAAAGATGGGCCACCACCGACTATTATAACCGGTAAATCAAGCGCACTTTCTAAGTTCGGCTTGATAATGGTGTGTTTTCTATGTAGGTTGTGAATGCAATTGTTAAGCTGGTATATTTCATCATCATAATGTCCCCAAACGGAAACAAATGCGGTAGTGTCTTCCGTTATTTTCTTGGTCATTTTTAAAAATAGCTCATTTTTTCTATGGTTAATAAAAAAAGTGGTGAGCGGATAGCTTGGGCAATGCTTGGTAATGTAGCGAAATTGAGTGGCTGTATGTGCCATCTCATTCTCTGATGGCCCTAAAATAAAGTGGATGCTTTTATTGGGATCATCAACAAAAGGCTCGCATATTTTTTTCCAATCTATTGTGTATAAAGAAGTGGCGAACAAGTCGTCTTCGGTTTCATGTATTAAACAGTTCAATACGCTGTTTTTCTCTAAAAACTCTTGAATATGATATCCAGCGCCAATGCCGTTAAATACCATCATCGGGTAAAAGTCAGGTATCTTATAACCTCTAAAATTTTGCCTCGTTAATGGCGACAACCCCAGAATATGACTACAGCGTTGATGAAAGTATCTGGGTAAATAATAAGCACCTAAAAAGGGTGGCGCTATGGTTAATATGTGTTTACCCGGAGCGTGTTGCTCATAAAACTTAGCCAGTTCTTCACGTGCGTAAGACAGCGGTACATCGTTATATATGGACTTGCCATTTTTTAAAACATCAAATTGTTTTAATTTGGTGTTAAAGCTTACGTTATATTCCTTCAGCCTGTAGTCCTTGTATCTTTCATATATTCCTTTATGAAATTCCTTAAAAAATTCTACATTTTTCTTCCTAAGTTTATCGGCAGATTGAATTAACAATAAATTATCTGGCGATATTTCTAGCGCAGTACTATTCATTTTTGGCATCCAGTTGACATTACCTAAGCCATGCAGAGCCTGTGCCATATTGGTTTTATTCTTTTTCGGTATTACCAAGTACTGCTAGTAGCTATTAATTATATGATTGTTTTAAAGAATCCTAATGTGAGGCCGTTATAACTTCCGTGTAGGTAAATTATTCCGCAGCAGTCAATGCATTGCGAGTCGGGACTCAAGGAGCAAGTCAATGCCACAAATTATTAATACCAACATTGCGTCTCTTACGGCGCAAAGAAACCTGAATAAGTCTCAGAGCGCAAACCAGCAGGCGCTGGAACGTTTGTCATCCGGTTTGCGGATTAACAGTGCCAAGGATGATGCGGCAGGTTTGGCCATCTCCACTCGTTTTACCTCGCAAATTCGAGGCCTAAACGTGGCCATTCGAAACGCGGGTGACGGTATTTCACTGGCGCAAACCGCAGAAGGTGCACTGGGCACCATGAACGACAACCTGCAACGTATTCGTGAATTGTCAGTTCAATCAGCCAACGCCACTAACTCAGATGTGGATAGAGAGGCACTTCAGGCCGAGGTGGATCAACTTATTGCCGAAGTAACGCGTACTGCGGACGAAACCGACTTCAACGGACGTAAACTGCTTGATGGTAGTTTCTCGGCAACCTTTCAAATTGGTGCCAACGCCGGTCAGTCAATTGATATTTCCATTGCTCAATTAACGGCAGATAAACTGGGTGCGGGTACCGAATCGGGTATCTCAGCACTGGGTACAGATGCAGCAATAGCCAATGGTGACCTGGTTATTAATGGTGTCGGTATTGATGCCTCCTCGGCTTCCGATGATACCGCCTCTACCGCTGGTGCCGACCGTTCGGCCATCTCTAAGGCCAACACTATCAATGAAAAGTCAGATGAGACTGGGGTAGCGGCCGAAGTTAATGTCAACGTAGCATCGGGTACAGGTCAGACAATTTCATCAACTAACGGCTCTATAACCTTAAACGATGTGCGTATCGATATCACCACGGGTGGTGTGGATGCTAATGCCGATCGAGCCTCTGTATTGCAAGCCATCAATGCCGTATCGGGTCAAACCGGTATTACCGCGGTCGATACCGGCGATGTGGCTACCGGTATTAACTTGCAGGCTGAAGATGGCCGCAACATTGACATAGTATTCAACAAATTTGATGCAAATGGTGATGAATATGCTAACGCGGTGACAGCGGCCGCCACGGGTTTGGCTGATGGTGGTAGTGATACTACCTCGGGTGCCATAGCAACCGCGGCTGTTGTTAACGGTGTGGCTTCTCTTAGTTCATTTGGTACTTTGGCTGGCACTTTCAATATCTTCATAGACGGTGAAGAGTCGATTGCGGTTACGCTAACGGGTACTGGTGCCACCATTGACAGTGTTGTTAGCAGTCTGCAAAGTTCCATAGATAGCGCCATCTCAGGGTCCAATTTAGACGTTAGTGTCACCGTTGCCAGTACCGATGGCATTATCTCGATTACCTCAAATACTCAGGGTGCAGACTCTTCAGTCACCATAACTGATATCGTCCTGCCGAATGGTGGTGCCAACGAGGTCAACCTTTCTGGTATTTTAGGTTTGGGTACAGCGGGCGGCGTATCAACTTCCACATCGGATATGGAGGCCATATATCTTTCTGATACCGGCAGTGATTCACTGAACAACGAAAGTGCAAATTATGTTGGTGTGGTGGGTCTATTAAAAAATGATGGTACTGTTAGAGACGGAGTGGGTGCCGACACTCTCACCACCGGTGATATGATATTTACCATCGCCGTAGATGGCGGTGTCGAAGTGAACGTAACCGTTGGTGCACCCTCTAATGAACCTGTTACGGTAGGGGATTTAGATACCTTTGCAGCCACTATTCAAACTGAAATTAATTCGCAACTGGCCGCGGTTGGCCAGACGGGCACTGTCACGGTGAGCATAGATGCCGGTTTCCGCATAAATATTACCTCCGACACCAAAGGGACTGATTCTCAAATTTTAATTAGTGTTGGTACTAGTGAGTCTGCTGCTGCACTAGCCGGTATTTTCACCGCAACGGCAGGTGACTCTCAGGTTAATGGTGAATTGGGTTCGACTGGCGTTGAAAATGATTCTCAAACCTATGAAGGCTCTATTACCCTGCGTTCAATTAACGGCGATGACATCGTCATTAACTCGGGCAGTGGCTCCCTGGATAGTACCGGCCTAGAGACGGGTAGCTTCCAGGCAGGGCAGGCGTATGCTTCAAGTCAGAATAGAGAGGTCTCGGGCGCCATTGCCACTCAAGGTGAAGTCGTAGCAGCTCGAATCTCAGTAGGCGGCCTAGATGATGCGTTGGTGGCACTTTTTGCAACCACCATGACCGCCACAAGGTTTAGTATTGAAGTAGATGGCGGCGATGCGGTGTCAATTGCCATGGAGGTTACCGCCACCACTGGCGAGCTCGACAGCCTAGCGACTTACTTAACCTCTTTGGAAACCGAGATTAACGCAAGCCTATTGGCCGACGGTCAAACTGCCACGGTGGAGGTAAGCGTTAATGCTGATGATCAACTGGTCATTACTTCCAACAGTATCGGTTCTGGTTCCAGTATCGAGATCTCCTCAGCACATTCTGTTGGTATAGTTGAGCTGGGTCTGTTTAATAACCTTGATGGTTTTGGTAGTGATGGTGGGACATCAACACAAGGATCACTGCAAGGTGTGGGTACCACGTATACATCTGCCGCGGTCGCTGCAAATATTGTCGGTACTACATTCTCAACCGCGTTGGCGGATGCTACGGGTCTAGTTGCTAATACTCTAGTGGCTGAGACCTTTAGAATCAAAGTCGATGGTGGTGAAACCATAGATGTAACCTATGCCGCTTTAACGGTGGCTGATGCCGATGCTGCAATTTCATTTATCGAAACAACCATTAACGATGCTCTGAGTGATGCAGGTCAATCTGGCAGTGTCGATGTTGCTATAAATAGTGATGGTTATGTCACCATTACTTCGGATACCTCAGGCAGCGGCTCTTCAGTTGAAATTATAGCTGGCGCCGTTGCAGGTGCAGGTGATAACACCTTCACCGCCATGGGTGGATTCTTGAATTACGCTAAATCAGATCCTGCCCTCGATGCGTTGACCATGCCTGATGGCTTGGATTCTGGTGACCTAGTGCTCAATGGCGTAGCCATCGAAGCCTCATTAAACAGTGATGATTCATCCTCAAGTGATGAGGCATTATCCAGTAGCAAGCAGGCCAGTGGTATATCCATGGCCGCCGCCATTAACCGCGCCACCGAGCAAACGGGAGTAACCGCTACGGTCAATGCGACCACCCTGTCTGGTGGCTCGCAGGTGGCCACATCCACCTCGGATACACCGCAACAGGGCTCTATCATCATCAACGGGGTGGAAACCGCTACCCTCACCACCAACGGCCAAAATGGCGGTGCCGATGACAGGGCATCTGCCATAGATGCCATCAATGCCATATCGGGCCAAACCGGGGTCACAGCAGTCGATAACGGCGAAGGTGTCAGCCTTACGGCTGCAGATGGCCGTAATATCAGTGTGGTCATCAATACCAAGGGCAAGGATGCCACGGATTCTGCTGGCTCTATCGAAGCCTTGTCAGGCGCTGCCATCGGCTTGAACGTGGCTGAGGCCGACATCTCGGGCGGGGCCACCTTTGCTGCCACCGCAGAAACTGCCTATAGCTCGGTGACGTTAAGTGCAGCGGGTGCCATAGACATAGCGGCAGGCCAAAATGGCGCAGCAGCCCTGGAAGACTTGGGCTTACGAGTGGGCGCTTACGGTTCCAGTGAGGCGGGTGTCTTTATCGCAGATATTGACATCACCACGGTGGCCGGTGCCGAAGCCGCCTTGAAGGCGGTGGATAACGCCATCGGTGCGGTAGCCAGCCAAAGGGCAACCCTGGGTGCCATACAAAACCGAATGGACTCCACAGTGAGCAACTTGTCGATCACCTCCAATAACCTGTCGGCTGCAAACTCGCGAATTCAGGATGCTGATTTCGCGGCAGAAACCGCCGAATTGTCCAGGACGCAAGTACTGCAACAAGCGGGTATCTCAATACTGGCGCAAGCCAATGCTGCACCGCAGCAAGTGTTGTCACTACTCGGATAGGCTAGATAACTGAGCCTCACAGAGGCTCGGGTTCTACGAAGTTTTTAGATAATAGCTTAGAAGAGGTGAGATATGAGTGAGATAAAAGCAGATATGGGCAGGGTAGATCCCCAGCCACGTAATCCGCTAAGCACAGCGCCTCCAGTAAAGGCGCAACTTAAAGCCAACGAAAACGGCGGCGGCAAAGAATTGCCGGAACAGCTTGAAGTAAGTGTTCCGGAGCTAGCAGATGATCAAAGTGTAGAGAGTGCGGTTGCTAAGTTAAATGAATATGTGCAGACCACTGCCAGAACACTTAACTTTCAAGTGGATGATGATAGCGGCAAGACGGTTATTAAAGTCTACGACCGGGAGTCTGAACAATTAATCAGGCAAATTCCCAATGAGCTTGTGCTTGAACTGGCACGTAGACTAAATGAGGAGGAGCCGTCCCTGCTATTTGAGGCGCAAGTGTAGGTGTAGGTTTAGGTAAGCGTACACGTTCAACAAAAGTGTGACGTGGTTTGCCTAAAAAGGTACCCGGCTTATGCACGTATAGTCTAGTCATTAGCTAATTTAAATCCCATTACGGCCGTTAAAGGCAGTAATGGGATTTTTATTTACAGGGACGTAATGTATAGCGCGGTGCCAGGATGGCATAGAGCGCATATTTACAGGGACGTAATGTATAGCGCGGTGCTTTAGTCGGCACAGCAATTGCCTTATAGCTTGATGGATCAAATAATTTTTGGGGAGGCTCCATGGCCAGTATTCAAACATTAGGTTTAGGCTCAAACGTCTTAACTAGTGAACTGGTTGAGCAAATCATTACGGCGGATCGTGCTGGCACCGAGGCTCTGATTAATTCCCGTAAAGAAATTACCGAAGCAAAAATCTCTGCGTTTGGCGAACTAAACAGTAAGCTTTCTACTTTTCAAGATGTTATAGACGACCTCACCGACTCCAGTGTTATCAGCGGTACCGTATCCAGTTCCAGTGATGAGACTATTGTAACAGCCGAAGCCGGCAGTTCAGCGGTGCCTGGTACCTATACCATTGAAGTTCAGGCCATTGCACAAGCCCATTCTCTGGCCACCGAGTCTTACAGTGAGTCAATCACAGAAGTGAGTCCGTCAGGTGGAGTACTAGAATTTACCTTTGGCACCACTACTTATACAGGTGGTGGTGCCTACGACACATTCACCGAAAATTCAGAAAAAACTGGCGCCACCATAACCATTCCTAGTGGCGCAACGCTGTCTGATATTCGTGACCTCATTAATGCAGATACAAGCCTAGAAGTGACTGCAGCCATTGTTTTTGATGGTACTGGTTATAAATTAAGTATGGTCAGTGATGATTCAGGGCTTGATAATAGTATGGAGGTGGTCGCCCGGGCTTCAGCCAATGGCGCGTACTCCACCGACGGCTTAGAGGCGCTTGCTTTTAATTTAGATCAATCTGCAAGCGGTACGAACTTGTCCGAGTCTCAAGAGGCCCAAGATGCCGTAATAACGTTTAATGGCTTATCCGTAACCCGTGAGTCTAATGCCGTTACCGATTTAGTTACAGGTACCACGTTAAACTTACAGTCTGCCAATGTGGGTCAAAATGTCACCATTACAGTGGGGGCTGATCTTGACGTGTTTACCGGCAAAATAGATGAACTTGTTACTGCCTATAACGATTTAGCCGATAGCGTTGATTTTTATACCGCCTATGATGCAGCAAAAGAAGAGGCCGGTATATTAACCGGTGACATTACCATTAGAAGTGTCATGTTGGGGGTGAACAATATATTGGCCAGTTCGGTTAGTGGAATATCGGGTAAAGAATTTGAGTCATTCGCTGAACTGGGCATTGGTCGGGATCAAAATAATAGCTTTAAATTAAAATTTGATGTGTCTACATTTTTAAGTGCCATGAGTGAAGACCGCGACAGTGTCATTGATATTTTTGGCGTTAGCGGTGCCACGTCAGACTCGTTAATTGAATACAGTAATGACTCTATTAATACCCAGGCCGGTGATTACGCCATTAATATTACGTCTCTGGCCAGTCGTGGTACGTTTCAAGGGGCAACCATTGCGGCGCTGGATTTCTCATCAGCTGTGATTATTGACGACGCAAATGATGAATACACAATTAATGTAGACGGCAACAGTGGCACTTTTACCTTAGCCCAGGGAAGTTACACTACAGGTGCCTCTATGGCGGCAGAAATGCAGTCAAAAATAAATTCCACCTCAGCATTATCTTCTAACGGCAGTAAAGTTTCGGTGAGTTATGATGCCAGTAATTATCGCTTTGATGTGACTTCAAATGAATATGGCTCGTCCTCGCAAGTGTCTTTTACGTCTGTGGATACCAATTCGGCTAATTCATTAGGTATTAATGAATTAGGCGTCGGCACGTTTGCTGGGTCAGATTTATCATCTTTAAGCTCGGCGTATTTAGTGGGAGAGGGTGCTAGTACGGTTCCGGCCGGTATAGCGGTGGAATCCACTGACGGCATTAACTTTGATTTAACCAATGCCACTTTTTCCTTGATGGTAGATGGTGCTGCTGCCATCGCGGTTACGGTGGATCAAGATGCTGAAGGCAGCGACTTAAATGGCGACAGCGTATTTGGTGATCGCTTAGATGTGTTGCAAGCAATCCAAACAGCCATAGATGCCACTGCTTTAACGGGCCTGGTAACAGCCTCATTTGATAATAACGATAAGCTGGTTTTTACCACCAATGATGTGGGGTCGGCTAAGAGTATTGAGATCAGTGCGGTGGGGAGTAGTTCCACCGATACTTTATTGGGACTGGACGCAACGGATGGCGCACAAAGTAATGGCCGAGATGCGGGGCTAACGTTAGCAGCCAGTGAGGCCTCGTTTGATTTAACGCTAGATGGTACGTCTACTTCCACTACCATTGAGGTGGCAGCAGGCACTTATACCACCGGCAATGATATTGCCACAGCTGTCGAATCGGCTATAAATACCGCACTGGCCCTAGATGCCAACTTTACCGGTAAAGTCGTAGGCGCCTCGAGTGACGTGGGCTCGCGGGATATTTCTTCTAATATCGATTTTTCTACCATTAACTCTGGCTTTGTTTTAAATGTTAACGGCACCTCTGAAGAGATAATTGTCAACAGCGACTCAGGGGATAATATCGTGGATGTACAAACGGCCCTAGATGCCACTTTTGGTGGTGGCGTAGTAACGGCGTCATTATCGGGCAGTGGTTTATTGTTAACCACCGACACCACAGGCCATACAGAGTACTTACAAGTTTCAAGCGATGGCCGAGGCTCACAAACTACAGCCGGTGCAGCCATTACGACAGGCATAGATTTCAGTGGGGCCAATAACGCTACGTTTGATATGACCGTTGATGGTGTCACTATGAGTGTGGATGTAAATACCGATGCCAGTGGTGGTGATGGCGACGATACACTTATCGCTATTCAAACTGCACTAGATACTGCGCTAGAAGCATCCGCTGTGTTTCAAGCAGGAGATGTGGTGGCGGTACTTGATAGCAGTAATCAATTAATTTTAGAAAGTGTGGCGAAACTGGGTGTAAAAACCTCAGCAACATTTGGCTCCAGCGCGTCCATCGAAATTGCCAATTTAGGCGGAACAACTGCAGCAAACCTTGGACTGAGCGTGGAAACACAAACCAATGGTTATGATGCGTTTGGTATTAGTGATGATGTAAAATTTGGTTATGATATTACGGCCAATGTGGACTTTGTAAATGATACTGAATCGGGTATAGGAAAGTTAGAAATAACGATTGGTGGTAATGCAACTACGCTAGAATTTAGCAATGTCAGCGATATTGCGATTTCAAGTCTGGGCATACATGTACCCGATGGGTCAGAAACCACAGTGGTGACAGGCAACGATGTGGCGGGCACCATTAATGGTATTGCTGCTAATGGCAGTGGCCAATATTTGTCAGCACAAAATGGTAATACTGCGGCGGCCAATGGCTATTACATTGCAAACCAAACCCCCATTGCTGGCGGCTCTTCCGTCGTGGTAGACAGTACTAATGATACCTTTACCATGAATCTTAATGGCGTTGAAGCTGAGGTCACTGTGGCGCAAGGCACGTATGCCACAGGGGATGCATTAGCGGCCGTGGTTGAAACCGCCATAAACGCCACCAGTGCTTTTTCCAGTTTAAGCTACAGTGTAAAAGCTGAGTACACCAGTGATACCTCGTCTTCTTTATTTGGTAAAATTGGTTTAATTTCCAATACCACAGGGAATGACTCTGAAGTTACTATATCTTCAATATCGGCCGACGCGGCCACTGCCTATGGATTTGAAGTGGGCCAAGCAGATGGATCAGTAGGAACAGATGCTGTGGGCCAGGTTGATGGCGCCAGTGGTATTCGTTTAAAAATACTGGGCGGCGCCACGGGCGATAGAGGAACGGTTAACTATATATCTGGCTTGGCAGACCAGTTAAATGAATTGCTAGAAACCTATTTAAAAACCAATACTGGCACGCTAAATTTGAAGGTTGATGGTCTTAATGACGATTTAGCCGACTTGGCAGAAGAGCAATCTGATTTAGATATTAGAATGGAGTCACAAGAACAACTATTGAGGGCAAAGTTCTTAGCCGCTGATAGTATTATTGCCGGTATTAAAAATATGGAGCTCTTCCTTACCCAACAATTTGACGCCTTCGCCGCAGCCGCTAAGAAGTGATTATTTAGTTATTCCACATCGTTTTAGACTACAGACTACAGACTACATAAAAGCAATCATCCTATTTTTTAACTTAAGCTCATATTTTCCAGGTATGGGGGGATCATCACGGTTATAAGGTAATCGTGCGCATGGTTTGCGCTTATTAGGCAATGCAACGAGAAATTGACAAGCGTAAACTGCGTGGGAAAAGCGGTTGGCTAAAACCTTGTTATTTTTTACTTACAATACTCCTAAAAATATCCCTACTATAATTAATATTACTTTTTAAGGCTCAACTTTGGCTTGTATTGACAATAAAACTGGAACATATTAGAAAAAGTATGAGGGTATTCTTCTTCAAATTCATCCCACTGTTCAAAGTTAAGTAAATCTGCGTGTGTTCCATGATAGGTATTAAAGTCCCTCTTTGTTTTATGCGTTAAATTACTGAAACCTAGAAAATCTAATTGAAACTCACTACACAATTTTTTAATCATTAATGGCGTATACTGTTTTTCATATTCATGAAACAACATATCTACAGTACCGCTCATGCTGTAAAAGTCATCTGAGGAGGTAATGCCAATTTTATTGTCTATGATGTCACTTTGCATAATAGCGTGACGAGCAACTTGAATCTTGTGTGGGGCAGACTTAATGTCATCCTGTTTAAACAATTCTCGTACCTGTGTAACCGGTTCACGGGTACGTTTACTATATAGAGAAATTTTAATGAGGCCATTGGGTTTAAGGTTTGCTAATAGATTATTCAGTGCTTTTTTATAATGGCGAATATGATGCAGTACGCCGGAGCATTCAATGATGCTGAACTTCTTGCCAAGCACCGGCAGTTTAGTCAGATCCGCCAAATTAAACTCAATGTTGTCTATTTTCAATTCCAGTGCCATGTGTCTGGCATAGGCTAGGCTATTTTGGCTGATGTCTAGCGCCAATACTTGTACCCCGTTAAAATACTTGGCTACGTTAATGGCGTGGCGACCAGTGCCACAGCCTGCTATTAGTATACTTAAGTTGTCTTCTAGCAAGTAGCGAGGAAGTTTGGCATGGGGGAATTCATGGCGCAGGGCTACCCCGTAGTTGATGTTTTTTTTGTAATCCAGGGTTTCCCATCTTGGATAAGGAAAACTTTCATACTGCTTTTTTACATTATGGTCACGGCCTTGGGGTATGGTCGTTAGTTGTTCAAAACAATAAGTGCTAAGAGTTTGAAACTCGTCGTGACATAATTTCAATTGATAGGTTTCTTCTGGCCAGTTTTGTGTGTCGAAACTCATGAGTTTTTCATACTGGTTCAAGCCTTGCCAGTTTTGATACATACTCATCAATAACAATGCTCCAGACACATCCAGTGCCGTGCAGCCAAATTGGCTCAACGCTGAGTCGATGACATTTTCTAATACCAGTACCATGTCATTTTCGGCCTGAGTGATAGGCAATA
>Ga0209396_1001340_pt1 | contig 27493 bp, 39 predicted proteins | sample GOMGulsemesocosm_6_FD_184638 | JGI IMG/M metagenome (GOLD analysis project Ga0209396, IMG submission 184638) | Methane-oxidizing microbial communities from mesocosms in the Gulf of Mexico - GOM8C Gulf of Mexico (SPAdes) (version 2) | ecosystem: Environmental > Aquatic > Marine > Cold seeps... | reverse complement strand
AAGTGTATCTTTGCACTCGTTCTAGTAACGTATTGGAGAGATGACTGAGTGGCCGAAAGTACTTGTTTGCTAAATAAGCGTACCTCACAAGGGTACCCAGGGTTCGAATCCCTGTCTCTCCGCACTCAACCCCTATAGACTTAATGTGTATAGGGGTTTCTTTTTTTAGTTGACAATTTAGTTGACAGAACTCTATTATTTAACGGCTAACAATTCAATAATTAACTAAATTATTAGCCTAAATGAGTTTTAGGAATGTTTTTAAAAAATATTAACTTTCTTGTATAATTTTAATTATTTCTTCTTTAACACAGAGACTTCATAAAATACTGGTCTATTTATTTCCTTTTGCTCGATTATGAGTTTTACAAAGCATTTCACAATTACTTTTATTTGTAGCTCCTCCCTTACTCCAAGCTGTTACGTGGTCAGCATCCATTTCGCTTTGTTTCCAAATTCTTTTGTTGTTTGAGTTGTTACCCATAGCACACAAAGGACAATTTGAAATTTCTTTTTCTTTAGCTCGAATTGTTTGTCCTTTATATTTAGATTTTTTAGTGGCATCATCAAAAACACGTACTTGAAGTAATTTGGTGTCTATTGAGCCTCCTAAAACAAACTCAAATATTCCTTTTCTAAATTTAATATATGGGTCAGCATAGAGTTTTTGAACTTCTTCTGAAACTGTTGTTGGATTGTATGGTGTTTTATGGTAGGATTCATATAATTTACCCCATTCAAGACCTTTCATTTCATTCTCTACATCAATAAATACAGCAGAAACCCAATCAATAACACTTGTGAAATAATTTTTAAGCTCATCAATGTTTTTATCCTTACGGTGTAAACTTAAATATCCATCAATATTACTTTTACCTTTACTAACCCATTCAAGAGCACGTTCCAGAAATTCTTGTCTGTTTACAGTACCAGAAATATATGCACTCCATTTTTGTATATTTGAATTCTGAGAATTACTGAATTCTTCTTTTGCCAATGTGACGAATTCACCAGAATAAATTGCATTTAATAATTCTTGGTTATTTAGAGCGACACCAGCGATATTAATTGTTTTGAACCATTCCTTTATTTCTGTTTCTGTACCTTCACATTCATAGATTGTAAGCTTAGTTTCTAAGATTCTATTTTGTTTGTCTTTTGCCAAGCCACTAAAATATTGTTCCATTCCATTTTCATCCTTGATGGCAAATTTATTATTGACAAATCTACCAAAACTTGTAATACGTTGCTGTCCATCTAAGACCTCCAATTTACCATCAGATATTTTATTAAAATATATTAAGCCAAGTGGATATTCTTTAAGTATGGAATCAATCACGGCAACATCCTTTTTGCCATCTGCGTATATATAATTTCTTTGATATTCTGGTTGAATAGTTAACGTCCCAGAAAGTCCAAATAATCCTTTTCCTTCTCTTTGACTGTATATAAATCCCTTACAAATAGCTTCTACAGTTATTTCTGTTATTAGTCTTGATTCCATTTACTTACTTTTTATGAAAATTCTTTTATATCTTTTTTTACCTTCTAAATATGGTTCATTGTGCTTTTTAAAGTGTGGAGTTTTATATTTATTATCTACCGCTCCATTATCACTTGCTCCAATAATTTCAAATTGTTCAGGGTTGTATTTGTCTAAAAATGTTATAGGTACGCCCATTACGCCATCATAATCACTTGGTATTGCATCAGTAAAGGGAACTTCAATAGCATCATAATTATCATATTTAGTATATTCTTGCCCCTTAACTTTTTTGTGAGAACTATATTTAATATTATCACTCATTGACATCAATGATAATGGTTGATGTCTTTTTCCATGGTCAATATTAGTTAACCATAAACAATTATTTGTTGCAATAATTCTATTACCATCACTATCTATTTTAGCTTCTGAGCCATATAATTCATAACTTTCTGGAACAATAAATCCTGATATCCATCTTCCCATACCAGTTCCTAGCCAAATTTTATTAGCTTTAATTAATGGGAACACTTCTTTATATGTGATGGCATTAATGTTTCCTATTATTAAAAATTGTTTTTGTGCAGATACAACCCATTGTACAAAATCTCTAAATAATGAGAAAGGTGGATTAGTAATGATTATATCGGCTTCATCTCTTAGTTCTTTAACTTCATTAGAATTAAAGTCTCCATTACCTTCTAAATATTCCCATTGAAGGTCGTTTATGTCTATTTTTCCATCACCACTAATATCATTATCTAACTTGAATATTTTACCTTTTATTTTTGTCTTTTTTATATCAAACTGAGGAGTGTTTGTCTCAAATAAAGTCGGTTGGTAAATAGTATCAATGTCTTTACTTTCCTGTGCGTAACTAGTACTAATTAGTTTCTTTATTCCAAATCGTTCAAAATTTTGGGCAAAATATTTAGTGAAATTACTCCATTCTGGGTCATCACATGGTAATAAAATTATTTTACCCTTGAATAGATTGGGATTATACTCTAAATAGGCATTGATTTCTTTTTCAACATCTATGTATTGAGTGTAAAATTCATCTGCTTTAGATTTTTTTGCTTTTGTCAGACCACTGTGTGCCATATGAGTTTTTTAAAAAAGTTTATACCTAATGACTGCATAAATTTACTGGTATACATATACTATTTATAGGATTAACCCAAATTTAATAATTTAATTCGGTTCTGTCCTATTAAGTTTAGTATTCTAATAATGAGGTGAAGTAAATTTTGGAATATTTAAGTTGTTGTAAATGTTTCGCTACTTTTTTTATAAATGTCATAAAACTTAATACAGGCTACTATTAATACCATTGGTTAATAAATATTCCAGTTCGGGAGTTTGTGTATATCCTGCAAGTATTTCTCCTGTTCTTATGTTTACCCAGTCGTTATTGCAAGGCTCAAAAATCCATTCATCAAAGTTATGTACCATTTTACTTTTAGAAGGCTTTGGCGGTTGTTGAGGTAAGTTAAAACCAAACCTATCAAATAGCCGTTTGTTTGCTAATGCTGAAAATATGTTATCTAACGCTTTAGCGTATACCATTGGGGGGATAGTTTTGTCTCCTTTCTTTTTTAAGTCAGGTTCAGTAAATATTTTACTTCCGTATTTAATGGTTTCGATCAAATCCCTTTCTAAATTCTCAACCTTTCTTATGTGTTGCGCTCTTGGTGATGTAAATAACGTCGTGCTATGCTCCCATTGTATAAGCCATTCCTTTTTTAGTAAATCGGCTGTTTCTTTGTTGGGTACTATCAAATGAAAATGAGGGTTGTAAGTTCTATATTTTGGGTTGAAATTACATTCTAAAGACTTTACGCCTATAAGTTGGATTCCCTTTCCCCGTTGGTGTCTTTTTTTGCATCTTGCTTTAATCATATTAAAAGCTTTATTCATTCCTTGAATGTACTTTTTTAAGCTTCCATATTTTATTGCTTTTACGGTTAACGTTACAAAGTGTGGTTCGTTCCAGTTTTTAAGTGTAGGATAGTATCTATTTATTATGTCCGCTTTTCGTATGGCTAAACAGTTAGTACAAAATCTATTTTTGCAATATTTACCGTATAGTTTACCGTCTTTACTTACTATGCTAGATTGACAATGATAAGCATTCCAGTAAGCTTGTATTCTTTCTGTATCTCCTTTTGCTTTAGCAATATCAATAAGCGAAAGAATCATTTTATTAGATATTGTTTTTCTTTTAGCTCTTTTTTGTAAAGAAGTGGTATCTCTTATGTCTGTTCCGTTACCTGATATTACAGCAGTTTTTGTAATATTGGTGTTGATTTCTGTCCCACTATCTACTAATGTATAGATTTGGTTTTTCGCAAAGTTAGATAACCCCATGTTTTTGGGCTTAGTTTCTTTTGTACTTTAGGGATTTCACTTCTTTTAGAGCTTCCTCAATATCTATTCTTTTTATAATAAAAATTCTTCCCAATTTGTGGGCTTTTATGAATCCTTTCTTAATATAATTGTGAATAGATTGCTCCGATACTTTTAAATATTCGGCTGACTCCTTAACTGTGAGGTTTTCGGATTTTACTTCTTCTACTGGTTTGTTCTTTATTTCCAGTAATAATGTTTTAATTTCAGTTAATTCTTCCTGAAATATTTGAAACGGGTTTTGCATGGCTTATCGTATTTAATTTGATAAGTCAATTTTATAGGTTATTCGTGCTATTTTGTTTTGATAGTAACTACGTAGTACCTACTACGAATTAAGATTTAGTTGTTTTAATTCAATTTCAGCTTCTTTTTTTGCTAATGGATAATTGTCAAGCATGTTTTGTATAACAAATTTTATGTTCTTTTTTTTGGAGTTTTTTAGTCTTTCAGTTTCATTATGAACAATTGTATTATACATCTGTTGAATGTTTTTAGCGTTTCTGCTATATTTCGTTCCAATCTCCGCCCACGCCTTAACAGAAGGGAATAAGTTATCTAATCTTAATTCCTTACTGTTTGATGTATAATATACAAAATAGGCTATATCAGTTCTATTTGCTTTTGTTGTTAGCGGTTGTTTTGTTTCAGGTAGTAGGTAAGGTGTAATATCAGTAATGAACTGTTTTTCTTCATTTGTCCACTTCTTTAATATCTTAATGTATTCTAATTTGCTTTTGTTTGGCATTTTCTTCATGCTCTCTAATTCAAACTCTCTATTTTTTAGCAGTAATGATAATTTAATTTCCTCAGTGTTTTTTAGTTTTCCTTCATCAAATAATACTTTCCCATTAATTGTAATTAATATTTGAGTTGTTATTTCGATTAGTTCCGAACTTAAACTTTCTAAGGTGTGAAGGTGGTATGTTTCTTTTTTAAGGTATTTATTATACGTAGTTTTATTTTGATGAAAAGGTATTGTGTTTTGAAATTTCTTTTCCAAATGTTTAAAATAGTCCAATTCGAAAGGAAATAAATTATACCAATCTTCATAAGATTTTAGAAGTAATCCAAATGCTTCAAAAACTTCATTTTCTGGTGAAATGGTGATGTTTAATTTTTCCGTAATTTTGTTTATCCTACTCTTATACTCATTTTCTGTAATGTTGTCTAAAACCACATCAGTAATACTATTAGTAATATCAACTAACATTAAGACGTAATCATTTAACTGGTTAGGTGCGCCATAGCCTTTTGGCATAGTTCCAAAACTTTCAATAACATAATCTAAATAATCAAAGATTTCAGTTTCCCAATCTATGTTTTCTATATTGTTAATAATGTGATGATGGGAGTATATAACTTTATTAGCTATTTCTAAAGGGAAGTTTGCAAAATGTTCAAGTTGAAACTCTTTTAAATCAGGTAGTTTTTTATGGTACTCGCAACAATTAGGAAAATTATTTTTTAGCTTATGTCTTTCGATAATGGATGCGTGTATTTTCTTGCATCCTTCACAATTTTCTAAATTATGGTCGCCTTTTGTTTTTTCAATAGAAAATGGTGCATTGTATTCAGATTTTTGAAAAGCAATTACAGATTGACCGCAAAAGTCGTATTGCTTAAAGCCTTTAGATGTATGGTTTTGTTGTTCGAGCATATTAATTAATTTTTCTTAGTGGGGTTTTCTCCATTGTCCATACTACTTGCATAAAATCTTTCTTTTCCTCATCATTAGGTTTGTAATATTTGTTGAATACATCTAGGCTCTTATGTCCTGTCATGCCCATAATAACTTTGTCAGGTATTTTTTTATTCTTCATTATTGTTATGAAGCTTCTTCTAGCTGTATGGGAAGAAACTCGTTCGTAAAAAGGTGTGATTTTTTCAATTAATTCTTTACCTATCTTTATTGTTTTCTTAATGTTTTGGTCGAATCCTACAGCTTTGAAAACCTCTTTTATGTAGATGTTAAATTTTTGGTTTGATATTTTTGGTAAATTATATTCATATTTTTCTAATACATAAATTGAAAAATCATTCAAGGGTATTTCTAAGGTTTTATCATTGTTTTTATAATCTCTTACCTTAATTATTCCGTTCTGTATGTCTTTCTTCTGAATCTTAGAATAGTTACTAATTCTCATACCTGTAGAGCAACCAAAAACAAATAAATCTCTTACCCTTTCCAGTTTTGGATTGTTACTAAAATCATGTTCAAATACTTCTTGAACTTGTATTAACGTCAAAGCAACCTCATCAGTTGGCTGAGGTTTTGGCATTTTGAATTTTTGAAAATCAGTTTTATAAGTATGTCCGTTGTCTACAGCCCAATACAAATATGTTTTAAGCATTCCCATATTTCTTCTAAGTGTATTAGCTGAATGTTTTTTTTCAGTTATACAATAAGTAAGAAGGGATTTATAAAACGATTCATTTATTTGGTTAAAGTGTATTTTCTTTTTTCTAAAAGTTTGAAAATCTTCTAAAATTGTTTTGTTGTATTCGTATCGTTTTATCGTACTTTTTGCATTGGCTTCATCTGTAAAGTCATTTTCTTTTTCTGCTATAAACAAGTCATATACATGAATAAATTTATTAGATATTGCAGTAGTACGTTTAAATTCTGTATCAAAGTCCGCTTTTATACTGGATATTAATATTTCTTTGTCTGCTAACTTGTAATTACTAATGGTGTCAGAAAAGAAATTGGAATATCTGTCTAACTGTCTTTTTATAGTTTTATGTCGGTCTGCTTCTGTGCTTCTTCCTGTAGTATTATTCGGTTGTCTATTTTCAAAGTCCCATTCTTTGGGCGTTATCGATTCACCAGTTGAATAAACAAACTTTCTGCCTTCATTTTTAAAGTATGAAGAAAACAGAATCAAAGTTTCTTTTTCTTTCTTTGGTTCTTTTAGATTGAATGTACTACGCATAAAATAGAGTTGACAGTTTAGTTGACAGTAAAGATACTATTTAATACTATTTCATCTATATATTAAGCTATGAGTTTATTAATAATTCCTTATTTAATAGGGTTTTAAGTGTTTTTAATTGTACCATAATATATAAGGTTCGAATCCCTGTCTCTCCGCTAAATCCCACGCAACCTCAGTGTTTGCGTGGGATTTCTTTGTTAAAATGGCATTATCGCCAAGTAAATGCGCTAATATCGCCAACTTACGCCATCATTTATATGGAAGAAAAGCACTATAAACACAAAAAAGCAAGGTTAATTACGTGTAAAGGTGACTTATCAAAAAAATGGTATTTAGATTATCAAGTTTGGAGTGTGAAGCGTCAAAAATTGGTTAGAAAGCGTTATTATAAAGGGTTTGACAAGTTTAATACTTATGAAACTAGACTTAAGTATGGAAATGCAAAGTGTAGAGAATTAAATAATATACTACCAACATCATGTATTGAGCCAATTGAAACGAAAGAGAATGAAAGCGTAGAGCAATTGCCAAAACAATCGCCGAAAAAAGTAAACTTCTTTTTTAAAGACCTGGACGATAATTTTAAAATATTATACAAAGTTGGTTCTGCCAGTTATAAAAGCTACAGCAGTTGTTTGAATTTATTTGAACAATGGCTAAAAAAATTTGAATTTGACGATTATACACACAAACACTTTACTAAAAAGGAGGCGCAAATGTATGTTGATTATTTATCAAGGCAAGGATTAACAGGTAAAACAGTTAAAAACCGTGTAGCTCCTCTAAAATCAATATGTAATAAGTTAATTCAACGTGAAATTATAATTGATAATCCTTTTAATGCATTGGAAATGCCTAAAATTATTCAATCAGATAAAAATACGTGTTTTTCAGCTGAACAAATAAAAGAGATCAAAACATATTGCCAGGATAATGATAAAATGTTTATTTGGCTTTTTTGCCAGTTCATATATTACACTTATATGCGACCGGTCGAAATTAGCAGGCTAAAAATGAAACACATTGATTTTTCAACCTCTAAAATAATTGTTGCCGGAAACATTTCAAAGAGTGGTAAAACACAAACTATTGAATTGCCACAAGCATTAAAAACACAATTATTGGAATATGTTGGAGTGGGTTATAATGACGAACATTATCTTTTTACAACAAAAGAATGTCCTGGTCCAAAAAAAACAGCTGATAGTGCTTTTGCTAAATTGTTCTTGGTAATTCGTAGAACTTTAGAAATTAATGAAAAGCATACTTTATATAGTTGGAAACATACAGGAGTTGTGAACGCTTTTAAGAATGGGGTAAATATTAAGTCAGTGCAAATGCAATGTAGACATCATTCTATTGAGCAAACAGACGTTTATTTAAAATCTTTAGGGTTTATGGATAATTCAGAATTTGCCCAAGGAATACCTACTATTTAGTTTTTTATAAAAAGTTGAGGCTCTGAATCGATAATTCTGTCAATCATTTTAGATTCTGAAATGGTAATATTTATACTTTCCTGAATTTCTTTTAAGAACTCCGTATGAATGTTTTCAATTGAATTTGATTGAATTATGAATCTTGATAACGGGGTTAATATATTTGGCTCTATTATTGGTTCGTGAAAATGGTTATCTTCAATTTCATAATATAAGTTTTGAATATAATTGTTTCCTAGTACATCTCGATATTGAACTAGAATATCAATTCCTTGACAGTATTCTGGTCTTTTCATAACAAAACTTAAACTACCGTTTTTCGGAAGATTTGGTTTTGTGTGATTATAATGTAGTACCCATTGATAATTTTCTTTTAATTGATCTTTATCTCTATTATGGTAGGAGGTTTTCATTCGTTCTTTTATAAATAATTCTTTATTCAAAATATTATTATCAAAATGAAAGATGATTAAAACGTTTAAATCGAATGCGTAATTATCTCCAAAATTGTCAATTGTAAAAGTATCAAATCCATATTCATTGCTGTACATATCATATTGAAAAATGGGTAATTTATTTAATCTTAATTGGTTTATATGTGACTTGTTTGTTTCTTCATGTGCATCAGCGCTTCGCTTTAATTCGGCTTTAGTTAATTTAAGTTCTTTTCGTTGGAGTTTTAACTCATTTCTTTGCAGCAGAATAGTATAAATAATTCCTCCGAAAGCTAGACCTGAAAACAAAGTATTTACAGCACCAAAACTATCTCCAAATGTACCCCTTTTGTTAATGATTAATTTAATAATAAAAGGACTAAGTATCCAGATAGCTGTTATTATTGATAGTAGTACAATTAAGGGTCTGAAACTTTCATCATTTTTAACTTTACCGTTAAAAAGAAGAAATACTAATTTTTTTATTCTTTTCATTCAGTAAATATAACAAAATAAGCAACCCATTTGAGTTGCTTATTGTTATAATTTAAAAATACCAAATTAGAATTATTGCTACTAAGTGTATATAAATTTTCACTTTACTGGAGTTGTAAGTTCATCCAATTTGATTCGTAATTTAGAAAGAACTAAATTATGTTTTTCATTCAATTTTCCAATGCTTTTATTAGAATTAATATTTTCGATTTCCTTTTTAATATCTTCTAAATTTTTAGTCAAATGTTTTTCTGTAGTTTTTGCATTAATTGAATCTAATGCGTTATCAAGGTTTTTGAGAGTAGTGGGAGCTGTAAAATGTTCATTTTTTAAATGGGCTGTTACGGATTTTAGATAGTAGAGTGCTGCTGCTGTATGTTGACTACTAGTTCTAAACATTTGAGCAATAACAGTATTCCCATTAGATTCTACCGTGGATAGTTGCCCTTCTATAACTTTAACCTCTTGTTTAAAATTATTGAATTCTGTATTTTGTTCATTCAGTTGTTCAAGGGTTTTTTTTTCAATAGCGTTAATTCTTAAATTAATACTTATATAGGTTGCTAAACCAAAAAAAACAAAAAAACCTCCAGTAATCAAAGAGAAAATTGTGGTTTGTGTACTTAAAGCCGTTTGATAATAGTTTTCATTGTATTTTAAAATTAATTGTTTACTATTTATTTTTTCTAGTTCTATTCCTAATGAATCATTTTTCTGTAAAACATCATTAAATTGTTTTTTTAATATTTGAACCTCTGAATTCAATATTGAATCCGATACTGGAGTTGCATTTACAAATACGGCGGTAATAACTGCTATTAGTAATAATGTATTTCTTTTCATGCAGTAAATATAACAAAAAAAGCAACCCATTTGAGTTGCTTTATCTTCTTATTTTTTTGCTTTCACAATCTTACCGTTCTTAGCGTATCGGAATCCTTTTTTAAGTCGTCCAGTACGGCTATTCAAAGCGGTGGTTTTGGACACTCCTCTTTTTTTTGCCATTGATTTGGTTTTTGGTTAATACTTATATGTTGGTTTATTCCTGGTAAAGAATAATTGGAGGTTAATTAATAACTTTCGGTTATATAGTTTTGCATTGCTAGTGTTATTTCATCAATCAATGCTTGATCTACATGTTCAGTGGGTATTTTGGTTTGCATGTCTCTAAAGGCAGATTTCCACCACCCTTGGCAAAGGAAACTTTGAGGTACTGCAAAGTATTCTGAAATGCTTTTTTTAATAGAATCCTCTGCATCTAAATTGATTAACCGTGCCCCCATCATATCAGAATAAGCTTGTCCATCAATTCTACGTTGTGGGTATTTTGTGGCTTGAACTGCGTTGTTTAGCTGCTCGTCTGTTAGATTATCTACCTGATCTATAATGTCATGTAAATAATTATCAGTACAATATGCTATATTTTCACTTCGATTCATAATTAAATTATATAGTTGTTTTTTTAACAGCAAGTACTCTACTTGGCCCGTAATCATAAGATAGTATTACGGGCATTAAATTCTGCTCATTTGGATTAAGGGTATTTGTTAAATCATATACCTTATTACTTTCATTTGACCAATCACTTTCATTGGATGATGGTAACTGAAATATTTGGAATTTGGAATTTAAACCGCCATCATTAGTTATTTTCAATTTGTACCACAATGATGCATCCGTATTAACAGTTTGAGTAAGAAAGTTTGATACACCTAAAACGCCATCACTTCCTCTAATACCCTGTATTCCGTTATATTGCAGAGCTAAAACCGATTCTACCTGACTATATTGGATGCTTGCAATGGGGTCCATACTATCACTTCCAATTCCCAATGCAATATTTTTACCGTTTTTAAACTGATATATATATTCAATGGTAGAATTACTTCCTCTTTGAAATGATAATATATTAATCTTAATTGTGTTTTCCCAACTTAAGGGATTGACTGCTGCTAATCCATCAACTTCTCTAGAAAGTGTTACATCTGCCGAGTGTTCAATATCAAAAGTGTTATTAGTTCCAATAGTTAAAGGAGTTCCTCCAGTCTCTAGATAAATCCACTCAGCACCAAAAACATTAAAGGCGTCAGCAAAAATAGATTCACCGCCCTCATTTTCAATGATTAAATCAACTAGTCTCTCTTCGGTTAAACTAAAATCGCCTAACGTAACATTTAGCTCTATTAAATTAGAACTCTTTAGAACTGTAGAATTAATTATAAATGTAGATTGATTAATTGTCAAATTAACTGAAACTATTGTATCAGGTGTAAAATAATCTCCTGTAATTTGTATTGTAGAAGTTGTATTATACTCAACATTAATTACTCCGCTGTCAAGCATTGGTTTTGGAAATGAAACGCCACCACCTCCAGTATTAAGAGTAATAAATTCGTCAAATGATTCTGTTGTAAATGGATTGCTGTCCACATCTTCCATTTTAGATAAATCTAAAACTAAAAATATATCGTTTAGATCATGAAAGTTATAAGTTGTACTAGCAATTAACAATTTTTGAACTTCAACATCTGTTTTTAGTTTTCTAAATTGCTTTGTAGCTGATTCAAAAAAGATGTAATTATTTTTAATGTAAATTTTATACATATTATTCTCCTGTATTAAGGGTTATAAATTCGTCAAATGAACCTGAGGTAAAAGGATTACCATCTTTATCAGTCAATTTTGATAAACTGCTTTCAAAATAAAAACTCTTTTTATCGTAAAACTGAAGTGTAGCACCATCTTTTGAAACGGTTACTTTGCATTTTGTTCGCCTATGCTGTTTAACATCATTTTCAATAAATAAGTAATTGTTTAAAATATAAACTTTCCACATGGTAATTATTTTTTAAATGTTTTGTACATGAAAAAAATCAGTGCTATAACTAGAATTATTAAAACAGCTACTATTATTTTTTTTCTTGTTTTGGTAGAAATGAATAGTTTAGGTTTTCGAGCCTGGATAGAATTGTATAAACTTTCGTTAAGATTTTTTTTTTCCGTTGTCGTGTCCCATAGACCAAACTTACCATACTTGTCTGTATGTTGTGATGATGGACTGACACCAACGCCTTTACCATCATCTATATGAAAAAATGTGTTATACATTCCTATGGACAATCCAAACCGCTCTCTGAACGTTTTGTAAATAATGCCTTTGTTACGAATATCCCAATATAAAACATTAAATAGGTCTTCATCAGGAATTGTAAAGTCAATGGCTCGAATTGTTTTACTGCCATCCCAATAATGCATTGAACTTGGATAAGAACCTACATTATGATTATGTTGTGGACTTCTTGCCGTTGAACGAATTTTAATAATTGTATCTAAAAACTCTCTAACCCATTGTAAAGCATCTAAAGTGTTATCAGACAATTCAAAACTCGGTTGAGTGTCAGAATAACCGCCACGCCATGAGCCTGATTGTAATTCGCTTTCGTTAAAGTTTGTTCTAATTTTGCGTGTTCCGCCTTTTTTAATAGTTGCCATATTGTTTAATGTTTTACTGATTCGTAACCTAATTTCACTCCTTTTTTCATTAGACTTGGTTTAAAGACCATTCTTGAAAAATCAATGCCATTCGCCAAATAAAAAACCTCAATTTCGGCGGGTACAGTATTGCAATTATTCGAAATAAGTCCGTTTTCCAAATCGTCTTTTTGAATTTCACTGCGTTGAATTTTAAAGAGTTTTGTTGCTAAGTCAATTATACTTGTGAATGGTTTACTCGAATATTCTTTTTGACTAAATAATGGTAAAGGATCATGTGTAAAAACATCTACATGGTCAGGATTAAATTCTAGTGCTTTTTTTAAAGCAACCGTTTCACTTACTCCACCATCAACAAAATATTTTTTGTCAATTTCAACTATGCTACACACTAAAGGAACAGATGCAGACGCCCAAATATATTTGCAAAATGTATCATAATCATGATCGTAAATTGAAATGTATTTTTTATCGTTACCTAGTTCTGAATGGCTAATTTCTTGAACGACAACAATAAACTCTTTACCTAGTTTTTTGATTAGCTTATAATCTGCCCTGGTAAAATGTTTTTTTATGGTAGATAGTAAATTGAGATTTTCGCCCAATGTTTTTTTACCTCTTAAAATTCTAAATGCTGAATGTATTTTTTTTAATGAGCCATTTTTTTTAAATGGGTTAACATTAAAAATATCCTTTTGAGTTACTCCAGTATAAGCACGCTCTAAGGCTTTGTATTTTTGTAATAACACTAATCCACCCATTAACGCTCCTGTGCTTGTAGCAATCACACAATCGTAATTAGGTTTTAAATAAAGTAGTTTTCCAACAGTATCACAACCATGAGAACCACCTCCACCAATTACCGCAATGTTTTTATGTTTTAGTGTCATTGTTTTTATTCTTTTTAAATTCGATTAGCTTAATTCTTAGCGTTAAATACCCGATTACTAAACCAAATAGAATTGTTATAAAAGATAAAACAGGTGTTAAAACTTGAATTAAGGCTAATAAACCGCTACCTGCTGAACCAACAGCGCCAAGAAATGGGTGTTTTTCTAGTACAGCTAGAAACATATTAGTTTATTTTAACAACCTTGAATAATAAAAAAACTACCAAAGCAACCGTTATCAAGGCTATAGCCATGTTTATGATACTTCTATCGTCAATTGCGACCGTAGTATCCACAGTGGGTAATTCCCCTGATTCCCATAAGGTTTGTAGAACGTTTTGCATGGTAGTTTTTTTTATTTAATGTAAATTGTAATTTTCCAGTTTGCTTATTGCAGGTTCATATACGCCCCCATCCGTTTCGTTATTAATAAACTCTGTTAAACTTTCATTGTAAACGTGTCCGTATTCCTCCTCAAAATAGTTGTAACCTATTGTTAATTCTTCTTTCGATAAATTGGTTAATAAGTTGACTATTTCAGGATAAACGTATAGGTTTGGACCATCTAGTTTTGTGAAAATTTTGTCTATTAAGGGGCGTGGGTCTCTAACATTTGAATTAGATGTTGTATTGTCGCCTGAATAATCAGTTGGAGAAAAAGAAGACGAACCTTTATATTCATCTAATTCCTTTTTTTCAACACTATCCTTAACTTTTTTAAATGCATAATAAACTAATGCAATTAAAACAATTGTTAATACTACTGAAATAATAGTTTTAGCAGTATCAGGAAGATTTGCCCAAACCTTATTCACTACTTACGCATTTTTAAGGCTACAATAACAACTAAAGCAACAACGACCACGGCAATACCGATAGTAATCATCATTTTTTGTTTTTTCTTTGCTTCCTCTTCCTCTTTTTCTTTTTCCTCTTCTGCTTGAGTTGTAGCACCAAAGTTCATGTTTAAATCTCTTGTAGGATTAACGGTTGTAGGTGAGTATCTCTGAGGTGAAGTCTGCTGAGTTGGTGGTTGATAATTAGCAGGCATTTGTCCAATACCTGGTAATAAAATCTTTTTACCGTTTGCAATTCTTCTTTCTCTAATTTTATTGAAGATTGCCCCTCCTATTTTTGGAACTGCTGCTAATATTCCTCCTAAAAATTCGGATTCAACTGCTTCAATTTCTTGTTCTGTTTTTGGGTAATTCATACCGTTTAAATTTTATGGTTAATAAATGTTTTAATACATCCTGTTCTCTTAAAGTGGTCGTGTTTTGATCTATAGAACTGTCGTTTTATTCTGTAGGCGTGTTCTTCATTGTTTTCTGCATCTAAAACTCTAGTTAATGCAAACACAGACTTACCAACTGGCAGACCCATTTTTACATATTGTTTAAATGCCCATTTGTCAACTTCAATTTCGTCTGAGCTTTTGAGTTTAAAATGACCTAATTCATGGAGAACAACAAACACTTTACTTTCGTATGGTAGGATATTCCAATAATCCAATGCTAAAAATAAATGAGCTGTATCGTTTGGAAATACTCTGATTTTGGCAGGACCTCCGTTTAACGTTTCTACAAACTCAATTTTTACTTTACTAAGTAAATTTTGCAAGGGATTAAAACGTCCTTTTAGTAATTCTAAAAGGACGTTTTTTTTACTTTTTAATGTCTTCGTCTGCTGTGCATGTTTGCGTAAGCTCTAGACGCTTTGTCCGCTAATCTTGCAGATGGGTTAGAAATTGCACCAACTTTTAAGTTAATAGTACACGTTGAATTGGCAGCAACAGTTAAAATGATAACATTTTGGTCGTTGAAATCTAAAATCTTTCCTGATTCTAATAAGTCAATATCAATTTTTGTTGTGTTTAACTGGCTTGGCGAAAAGTGGTCAGTTAATTGAATGTCACTGTCTCCTAATTTGTTGAAAGGGGCAACGTTTTCAATTCTAATGTCTTTTTCAAACTGTGCAGACGTTGTTGAAGTCATTACAACTCTAACAATTCTAGTTGGATTTGCCTTTGTAAATCTTAACAATGAAACAATTTTCTTTGATGCATTTAAGGCAGTTGCAGTAATTTTATTTGTTGCAATAGTTGCAATGTCACCATCTGTTAAAATACCATCTACATCTGTAAATCCGTAGTTTATTAATTCTGCTGTGTCTGCAAAAAATGCTGGATTTAAAACAATCTTCACATCTTCTGTGTGGTCGTTTTTAATTTTAAAACCAAAATCTCTTCCAGTTCTTGATTCTCCTGCAAATGATCTTGCACCTCCAAAATCAAATTCTTGATCTTGACCAATGTAATTACTTTCTTCAACTTGACCAACATAGTTGTATTCAGTTGCCATTTCTTCAATATCTTGTACTGTTTTTCTTCTACTCATTTTATTAAATTTTAATGAATTTTTTTATTTATTTTTTGGTTATCTTTTTTAAGCTACCTAGCTTATTACTTTTCTTCAGCTACTTCCGTAACTACTTCAGGGATGCTCTTTTTTAGAGAGATTTTTGACGAATAACCTACATACTGATTACCCTCCTCATCTTCTAACACAATTTTGTCCTTTTTAAAAGCGACAAAAACTAACGTTACAACCGCAATTAAAAGCACGGCAACTAACATTATTTTTATTGGATTTTTCATTTTACTTTTTTGTTTTTGTTAATAATTAGATACAAAGATATAGAGAGGTTAAACCACGCTTAACCCCTTTGACAGTCTTTGATTTAGATAGGTTTCAAAAGGTTTAAATAACTGTTTTTTGAATTTTTTTACATAAAAAAAACCACTCAATTTGAGTGGTTTTAGTATTTGGTATTAAGTTGATTTTAATCTTTACTTAAAAGTTCTATTTTTTCAAGATCAGCATCTTTTGGAGTAACAGAATACGGAGTTGAAATAGTACATTGACTTTCAATTAATCGTTTACTCGCTAAACTCTTAATTTTTTCAGTCAGTTCAGTTACTTTGTCCTCAATGATTAGAATTTCAAACGTTATAATTCCCTTTATTGTTCCTGTAGAGGATGCACGAATAAATCCAGTCTTTGATTTAGTTAAGAATGTTTTTACTTGTGTTATCAAAGATTGTTGCTCTTTGTCTTTTGCGTTTTCTACTGTTAGAAATACCTTTTTTAATTTATACATATTTGTTTTTTATTGATTTACTTCCTATTTCTCCGTGTTTACTTCTTACGTATGTTCCCCATTTTGATGAGTTCCATATTAAAACACCTGTGCGCTTTTGTTTTTTATTCATAATTCTTCTAGGGTTGTGTTTAATTAATCTTGGATCAGTGATTTTGACTTTAAACTTATTTTCATCAGGTGGTTTAAGTTCTGAATTGGTAGATATAAAAGCAAATAATAATAACAGACCTAAAACAATAATTAAAAAAATGTATGGCGTTTGTAAAAATAAATTATTCATAATCGTTGTTTATTGGTTCGCCATAGTGTTCTATTAATACCGCGAATTGTTTAGGGGTTAAATGTTGGTTGTGTTTTTTATATCCTAATGGTTCTAGTAATGTGAAATATTGATCGTTAAGTAATCGTCCTAAAGTAGATGCTGAAATATCAAACATTTTTTGAAGCCTTTGTTTTTCATACTTTCTAAATCTCACCTTACTCATTATCCTGATATTTCTATAGTTTTATTTACAAAATTGTTAGTGTCTTTTTGGACTACATTAAATAATTGCTCCACTGGTTTACCCTGGTACTTATTTCTTAAACTTGAATTGAAAAAATCACCTGTTTTGAAAAGTGTTAAATAGTCTGAAACTCTAATTAAATCGTTTGGAATATCTGCTAATGAATGAAAGGTAAACATGATGTCTAAATTCTTTTGTTTGGAATCTAAAACAAAGTATCTTACATCATCCGTTAACTTGCTACCAATGTATTTTGTGGCATCCTCAAACACTAAAAGCGAATTATATGCAAGTTTACTAATGGCGTGCATTATTGCCTTGGTATCAGCTCCAAATACTCTTATAATTCCACTTTTATGAGTGTGAATTTCTGTAGGATCAATAGAACTAACTGTTATCTGTTCCCATTCAGGGTGATTCCATGTTTTCATGGTGTGCCATACAGGAGAATCAAACGTATCAACAATTATTTTTTTTTGTTGAGAACTAGACATGATATGATTTTTTAAAAAATCAGTTTTACCTTTCCCTCTGTTACCTGCAATTAAAAATACTTTGTTTATCCTTGACATACTTAATCCATTATAATATCAATAATTCGTTTACTGAACATTTCAGTAACTTTTACACCAAACCAAACTCCTGCGCCAACTTCAAACCCCATTTGTTTGACAAATGCTAAAGTGGCAGGTTTTAAACTTTCGTTTTCTTCTTTTGAAAATGGAGTATCCTTTTTAATCAAATTCATTTTCATTTCAAATTCTTTGAACTTTTTAAGCTGAATTTTATCTGTATCAGTCAGTGTTTCGCCAGTCATTTCTTTGATAACCGCATTTTGCATGGCATCAAACACCTTTTCAGGGTATTTACCCTTTAGTTTTTTAGTTCTTATGATAGAAAATACACCAGTGTTTAATATGTTTAACATATCAATTATGGCGTCTGCTGAATCTTCAGGGTTTTTCTTTGGTTCTTCCTCAGGTTGTGGAATTTCTTCTGCGGTTACACTTTGAATTGGTTCAGGTGTAGGAATAAACTCATTGACTATTTTTTCAGTTAAAGTTTCAGGTTTAATGTCCGTTTCTTGTGAGAGTACATCCGTTAAAATTATTTCTTCAAAATCCATTATACTTTAATTAAGTGTTTGTATTTGTCCAATAATGGAAACGCAACTGTTACTATTTCAAATTTTTTAGCTAATAGTTTTGGCATTATCATAGCACTACTCATAACTGTGGGAAGTCCTCTTAAAATTTGACTACTGACGTTGTCTAAATTCTCAAAGTCTTTTACGCCTACAGCTTTTAGGGCGCCAATTATTCCGTTTCCAAGTGTTTCAATGTCGTGGTCTTTTTCTTGAACCAATGCAATTAGTTCTTCTTTACTTAATTTATTTAAAGGCATATTTTTTCTTTTAATTCAATTATTATTTGGTCTTTTCTTGAAATTATAGCTTTCAAATGGTATTCTTTATCCTGCCAATGTTTTAACCCTCTTTTGGCCTTAATTAATCTTGTTACCAAATAAAAATTGATAAAAGGAAACACAATTAATAACCGTTCAGAATATTGAAAGTCAAAGTATGGTTTGAGCCATACAATAGCCATGGCAATAATTATTACTAGAGAGGTTATCCCTATAATTTTCATTATTTTATTTTGTTTCATGATCCTATTTTAAACCTGTGTAAAATTCGCCTGACCAGTTGTACAAAGTAGCTTGATTGAATAAAGCATTTTTGTAGGTGTCTTTTAGAGTTTCTGGAGGTTGATTTTTTCTAGTTAAACGTTCGTTTCGGTTGGTGTTAATTTGGATAATCGCTTTTGTTTGCATTTCGGACAAGTCCAGTAAAATTTGATTTTCAGTTAACTGTTTTTCAACGGTTACTTCTTTTTCAACTTCCTTTTCGACTTCAACAATTTTGTCAACCTCTACTATTTTGTCAACTTCAATTGTTTTGGGTTCGGCAGTTAAAGCATGATTTACAATTTCAATGGCTGTTAGTTCTGGAGCTAAATTGTTTGTTTCTGAATAGGTAAGAGCATCAGTTTTAATATCTGCCACTTTTATTGATTCCTCTGTGTTTTCAGTCGTTAACAATCCGTTTACTGATAAATGGACTAAAAACTCTCTAAATGATTTGAAGTTTACATCTTGTTGACGTTGGTAATCAGCCAAAAAGCCTGTTAAGTCCTCTTGTTCTGATTCGCTTAAACGGGCGCTTACGGTTTGTTTATGTGCTGTTAGCATTTTATTTACGGTTTTTTACACTTGTATTCAGTGTTTATTTGTGAATACAAAAGTGTTGACATTTGTATTCAAATAAAACAGCAGTGTATTCATTCCGTATTCATTTCGTAAACATTGGAAACCTAATTTGAAAACAGTAAAATAAATAGGAGAATGAATTTTGCAACCTTTAAAACGGTTGTCCCATGTCCCAAAGTAGTGTTATCGGTTTACTGTATTGGCTTAAGAGTGGGACAAAAGTTTGTCCCATTTTGTCCCAAATGGTTTTTGACTATTTTTTATTAAAAAGAGTGGGACAAAAAAAGGTTTGTTTTTTTAGTTTGTCCCAACTTTGTCCCACTTTTGTACCGTTGGTTAAACCTTTAGGATAAAAGGTTTTTACTCTTTTGGGACAAATGGGACACTTTTTTTATAAACTTTTAAATTTTAAATAAAATAGAGTATATTTAGCCTTTACTACGGTTTTTCAATTTTAAACTATTGGAAACCTAAAATACCCTATGTCCATATGAAAGAAATACTATCAGAATTATTAAAAGAATCAAGAACGAGAATTAAAAACCCAATGATAAGTTCATTTTTATTGTCGTGGGTGGTTTTTAATTGGCGTGGTATTTCATATTTTCTATTTTCAAATAAAGAAATAGAATTTAAAATTGCGTTTATAGCTGTTCATTATTCCAAATCGGCTAATTACATTGCCCTTCCTTTAATAACTGCATTTTTTTTTACTCTTGGTTTGCCTCATTTATGGGCGTTAATTGAACATTTTTTAAAGGGTGTTGTAAGCAAAAGAGCTGAAATCAATAATATTCATAGAGAACAGGAGGCTAGACATCAAAAAGTAATTAGTGATGTAAAGTCAGGAAAGAAAGAAATTGACAAATTAAATCAAGTTAAAGAAGAATTGACAGATCAAGTTACAGAGTTGACAATTCAAAATCAAAAATTATCATCTAGTTCTAAAATATTAAACAATGAAAAATTAGATTTATCAGGAAAGCTAGAGGAACTTAAAACCAAGAACCAAGAATTAGATTTAGATTCAATTAATAAAGCTGATAGAATTTTTGACTTAGAAAAGCAAGCAAAAAAAGACCTTGATCATTTAATTAAAATTCAAACTGAATTAAAATCAAGTGATGAAGCGGGATCAGATTTAATTAAAACTAATGAAAGACTAAAAGATGACTTAGGAGAAAGTAGAATAAGTTACGCGGAAAATATGAAAACTATATTTGAGTTAAAAAATTATGTTGTAAATAATCTTAAAACTCCATTGAATCATAATACATTTTCTAACACTACAATAAAGAGAATTTTGGATAGTGTAGGATTAAAAGGAAATGTAGTTTTAGAAGATTTATTTAGTATTCTTATTGGGAAATCTGATGATGTAAAGGGAGTTGCTAAAAAATCTTATAAAGCTGAGAAGCTGATAGATGTTGATGATATTTATATTTTAACTTATCACGGTGAAACTGTTTTAAAAACCCTTTATGAAAATAGTAAGAAATTTAGAAAAACAGCTTATGCGGTTAAAAATTAAAAGAACAACGAAAAATCGTTATTCTTTTAGTAATTTCAAACATCCTCATAATCCAAAATTGAAGTTTGATTTGGGTCAACTGTTGGTTGTTCGGCTTCCTTTTTGTCCTTAACAAAATCTTCACGTTTAAAAATAAAGCATCTACCTTGTTTTTTTAGTTCAATTATTTCGCCCATTGGAGATAGTACATTTGCTGTAAATCTTTGTTTTTCGGTTAATTCACATTTGGTAATGTATTCCTTTACCACTCGTCTAATATAACTTTGACCATCTTTTAAACTAAAGTGTGTTTTCAATAGAATGGTGTCAATTACTAGTTCTTTTTGTCCAGTATTAATAAAGTGATCTTCTATTTTAATTCGTAAATCTTTTATTATACCAGGTTCAGAATGTTTAACAATATTTCTAAAGGCATCCGTTTGAAAATCTTTAGGTAAAAACCAAAGTCGCTTGTTCTTTTTGTATTCAATTTCACGGTTTTGAATAAAGTCTACAAAGGCAGGTGTTTCGTTTTCTAATAATTCGTCAAATCCTTTAATGTCTTGTTTAATGGTTTGTACTTTTCTAATCCATAAACGACTGTCTGTATCGTTAATTTTTATAAAATCGTCCTCATGGTTAGAACAGAAAATAAAATGCACCATACAAGGAATTTCCTTTTGAGACTTATTTTTTTCGTTCCTGGTAATGTTCTTTGCTGTAGATAGGTTTTTAATTTTTTCGTAGGCGTCTTTTTTCTCTAGCATAGTTTCCTCTGACGCTACAATTAATTTTGATGTCCAATGAGAGTTAAAATCTCCAACTAGATCCTGGTTAGAAATTAAAGCCATATTCTGTTTAAAAATCATTTTCATTAAATACACAAATGTTGACTTTCCTGTGGCTTGTTGTTTAGAAACTAAACATACAACTGGTAGTTTTTCTTTTGGGTATCTGTAAAGTATAGTTATGTAGTCCAAAATCATACTATACTGTTCTTGAAATAAATGTTTTAAAAGTATTTCAATATGTTCCCAACTTCCTTTTATTGGGTTGTGAGCCACATTATAATATAAATTCCAATGGTTGGCCACACTTGCTTGGTAATTGGTGTGGCTAGGTAAATTTGTAAATCCCTCAAAACATTCAATGTGCTTAATGGCGTCTTTACCATGATCATCTATAATGGTTGATTTGTTCCATTGGTTTAAAACTATTTCAGTGCTATATTCGTCTTTTTTTCCTGCAGGAACTGGTTCTTCAATTAGTTTATAATAATCAATGCCAATACGCTTGTATTTTTTTACGTTGGCATCAATTTTTTTGTGTGGTTCGCCTTTTTCAATTTTGTAAGTCGTTCCGTAATACACAAAATCTTTTTGTTGTATTTTTTCAATATGGAATTGGTAAAATGATTTAACAAAATCTAATTTAAACCATTTACGCATATTCTTAACACCGTTTTCAGTGGTAATATTTATCCAATGAAAATATTTACAAGGCATATCACTAATGTTGGTGTAATCCTTTAAAATATCGGTTCTCTCGTGTGCGTAGTCAATCAATAAATCGTCAATACCTTTTGGGTTTTTGTCAATATCTTCTGACTTGATAGTTACAAAATAAATATTCAAACGTTTGGGTGGAAAAAATTCTTGTAACATTTCTCTAATGGTAGACGCAAATTTGTAAAAGTTGTTTGGTCGCTGACTTACGTTTCCAGTTTCTTCTAATGCCCAAGTGGTAATGTCTCTACAGTCGCCATCCCAAAGAATGTGTAAGTTTTTAACCTTACACACTTTTATAAATTCTACAATTTCAGAATGTATAGTTCCAGTTTCTTTATTTTTAAAATGACTAATTGAAGTTAAGCCAACAGTTGGTAAACCATCCATTGACGCTTTAAACGCTTTAATTTGTCCCTCTGTAATGGTTAAGGTGTCAACCTCTGTTTTAGCTTCAAATAATTCAATTAATGACTTATGCCAAAAGGGTACATTTTTAGCGTGTGTAAAATCATATTTACCAACTGTAATATTTTCGTGTAAGGGGTGTAAACGTGTTTGTAAATTGTAGTTCTCTTTATTGTTTGCGCTTGTAGATTCAGCATCTTTAACATGGTAAGTATGGCATTTACGGTTTAAACCATATTGTAAAATCTGTATATCTCCAAAATGGTTGATGTCAAACACACGTTGTTTAATTCTTGCAGTTGGTTGTTCGTTTACACCTCCAAATAATTCAATTTCATTTGCGCCCTGGTCAATTCCTAATTCGTCTAAACGTTCCTTAATGTATAACGAGAAATCAACTTGTTCAATTTCCCAATTTTCATAATTAGTTGGTAAAGTAGAATTTTTTCTATCTGTATAAACGGTTTGAGAATTAGGATCAAACAAATATTTGTTTTTGTACAATTCAACGTGTTTTTCGGCTGTAGTATTTAGTTTCATGTGTTTTGTAATTCTTTAAATGCTTTTATTGTTTTTGTACAATTGTCTTTAAGTTGAATGAAATCGTCAACTAGTGTTTTATCTCCAGTGTTTAGGATTAATTTCTGAAAATCAATTTCAATCATTTTTTTATCTGATAGCATCCAAAAATCTTTAACCCATTGTGGTAATTCTTGATTGATATGAGAATAAACTTTATTGATTTTGTCAACCTGCTGCTTTAAATAATCTCTACAGCATACGCCCCAATATTTATACGCCTTTTGTTTAGTGTCAAACACTACTGATGCCGTTTGAATATATTCTTTGGGGTCATTCCATTCGTATGTTAGTACACAATGGTTAGTTGTATATTTAAAGTCAATTATTTTAAGCATAATTTATAGGATTGAGTGTTGTTTTATCTTTTGTAGTTCTCCTGTTAATGGAGTAGGTGGAGTGTGCCACATTTCAGAAACTTCACATTCAAAAAATGTAGATAACAAATACAGTTTATCAGCAGGAACAAATTTGTTGTTATCTTTTCTGATGTACATCCAATTTTCAATGGTTCTCCATGTCACACCAATTAGTTCAGGTAAATAAACTTTTAGGTTGATTTTTTCAGCATTTGTGAAATTTTGTAGTTTACCCCAAATGGTGTATTTATAAAAGTTGGATAATTCTTGAACGGTATAGTTTTTTTGGTTCATGGTACTATTGGTTTATTTTTTAAATAGATTAAACATGGCTTTAACCATTGATTCAATAATTATTGATTCGGTTGTAGTTTTAGATTTTACTTTTACAAGTCTTGGTTCACTATGAAATTTAGGTTTTTGAAAATCAACTTTTTCAATTCCTTGACTTTTGAAGTGGTTACGTACTTTGTCCAAATTTTCAAAATGTGGAGTGTCTTTTGGTTGTATGTATAGAGTTGTCATAATTAATAATGTTTAAAAGTTCCGTTGGCTTGTTTGCTCCAAGTTCTACCTAAGTTAATTTGTAGTTTGGCGTCAGTCATTTTAATTAAATCCTCAGCTGTTATATTTAACTTACTGGCGTAGTCTAAAAACAAACCAAAACAATCGGCTACTTCCATTCTTAAACTTTCTTTATATATTTTTGATTCAAAATATTCCGTTTCTGCTTTTACGAGTTCTTTGTATTCCTCTAGCATTTTAGTACGAATTTGTTCTAATACCATTTTTCTTGGTTGTCCAGGATAAAACTGTCCGTTTGTCCAATTACTCCATTCGTTCATTAGTGATTGTAAGGCTGTTTTTTCTTCTATCAAATCAATTGATATTAATAAGTTATGATCTAGTAGTCCAAGTGCTTTTAAATTTTGTTCAACGTGTGCAAATCCTTTCCCTGGTAATTCCATTTGCAGTTTAATTTCTTCCGTTACTCTGTCTGTTCCTGTTACTTTAAATTTCATATCTATTTTAATTTGAATTCTGTTTTAGTCTCTGTTTTTTGTAAGTCCTTAATGTTGTCGTAATTCACTTCTTTAATGGTTTCGTTGCATAATTCCTCAACTGTGCAATTAAAAAAGTTGGCTAAAATTCTGAGGTATGAAATTTTTATTTCTGCTGATTCTCCAACTTTAATGTATAGCCACTTACTAAAAGTGATGTTTGAAATATTTAAAGCAATTGGTAGTTTCCGTTTTGAAACCTCAAATTTCTTTTTTGGTAGATTTTGTAATTTCTCTAGGATAGAATATTTTAATTTTTTTACACTCATTGTTTATAATCTTATTATATTGTTTATATAATTACTTGACGGAGCAAATATATAAACAAGTTTATAATTATCACTGATAATTTATAAACATTTTAATAAGTATTTTAATAATATGAGTTTACCAATTGAAAATCAAAGACTTAAAGATATAATGTTTTTTTATGCGAAAAATAACATTTCAAAATTCAGTAATGATATAGGAATCAGTCAACCACGCATATCTCGCTTGTTCATTAAGGATAAGAGAAACGGTACTTATCCTAAGTTATCATTTGAAATTGTACAGTCAGTTATAAATAAGTTTATAGATGTTAATCCTGAGTGGTTATTGACTGGATCAGGTTCAATGTTAAAATCTGATACTCAAGTTGTAGTTGAAAATGTTGGCATTCCTTATTTCAATGTAGATTTTACAGCAGGCTTTGATGTTTTATTTGATTCTCAATCGGCGCAACCTGATAGTTATGTTACTAGTCCGTTATTTGCTGACTCTGAATGTGTAGTTAAGTGTTCAGGGGATTCTATGGCTCCAAAAATTCCAAACGGTTGTTACATTGGCTTAAAAAAAATAGATGTAGATGATATTCTTTTTGGAGAAGTATATGCCATTGTAACTAATAATTGGCGCACCATTAAGTATGTACGTAAAGCAGATAAAAGCAATAAACTATTGTTGGTACCAGAAAATAAAGTTGATTATGATGAGCAAGAATTATTAAAGTCAAAAGTTCATTCTGTATGGATTGTAAATGCCTACGGTGTCAGACTTAACTAATTGTCGCCAACTATCGCCAACTTTTTGAAAAACACAAAAAATATAACTAATTGATTTGTAATAGATTAACACTTTAAAATAGTGAAATTATGAAAATCCCTGTCTCTCCGCAAAAAAATTAAAGTCTAGCTTTTTAGCTAGACTTTTTTTGTTTTTAAGATATTTGATGATTTACTCAATCAAATTTATTAAAATGAAAAAGAGGAACTTAATTTTTGCTAAAGTCATTTTATCATAAATTGAATTAATCCATCTCTCTCTGTGACTCAAAGGATAATCATTTTTTGTTCAATCCAAAATTGAATGCCAATTTCTGGTGTTTTTTAAAAAGTCATTGTTTGTCATATCTCTTTTAAATGTAGGATTTCAGAAGATTGAGATATTTGTGGTAATAGATTTCTATTATCATAAAAAAAATTGAAGAATGAAAACAATAAGCCAGATTCTTGTACTATGTGTACTATGTACTTTTAATAATTTAAAAGCACAGTCCAATAAAGTACTTCAACCCTATGTTTTAATGGTACAACCAATTGTTGTACAAAGTGATTTAGGAAATAATGGTGCCTCTATGGCATTACCTGAAAAGTTAGTAGATTATGCTTATTCGAATGCGGGAATTGATTTTCATTTTTTAGAGCCTATATTTTATAATAATACAGAAGCTAGAGATGGATTAATAAATTTGGATGAAATTGTAGTTAATGCAAAATCTCAAGGTATTATTAGAGGGCAAAATGATATCGTTAATATGTTTTTTGTTAATAAGGTAGATGGTAAAAGTGGACCACTTGGAAGAGGTATGTTTGGCGGTAATATTACGTTCATAACGTTGGGAGAAGAAGACAGTTTGAAAAGTGAGGATTTGAAATATATGCAAGCCTTTGTTATAGCACATGAAGTCGGACACAATCTTTCACTGAATCATGCGGTTGATGATCCTAATGTGCCAGATACGTTACCTAACATCCAAGGTGATGGTGATTATAAAGACCGTATAAATCCAAAATATAGTTTAAATGACTATCAAATTGAATTAATTCATGAAAGTGGATTGGTACATGAGAGAGTTGAGTTTCTGTCAAAAAGTAAGGGTGAAATGGCAATATTAGATGAAACTTTTGAACCCTATTTTTCTCAATTACAAAAAAGAGAGATTGAAGCGTTTACGCATACAAAAATACCCTTTGAAAAGCTGGATGAAGTGAGAGGTTATGCTAAAGAAAAATTTTCTGAGGCCGTAACAAATTTCACAACTGATGAAAAGGAATGTATTCAATATGTGATTAATGAGGTAAATAAGACAATGTTAACTAACGGTATTTCCTTAATGGCCAATCACCCTTGGCGATTTATTAAAGTTAAAGACTGGTTATGTGGAGGCTTTGCACATACAAGGGGTACGTTTATAATTTTAAGCGAAAAACATATTAATTATTTAAGTAAAGGATGGAGTGCTAATATGACTGAAGAGGACAAGACAAAGCTAGTTGTTAAATTTGGAAGC
>Ga0209396_1001337_pt1 | contig 27532 bp, 20 predicted proteins | sample GOMGulsemesocosm_6_FD_184638 | JGI IMG/M metagenome (GOLD analysis project Ga0209396, IMG submission 184638) | Methane-oxidizing microbial communities from mesocosms in the Gulf of Mexico - GOM8C Gulf of Mexico (SPAdes) (version 2) | ecosystem: Environmental > Aquatic > Marine > Cold seeps... | reverse complement strand
ACAGCCACATACGATAAGTATTGTGGTAAATACTCAGGCGGGTATCGGTGGCCAGCCTGCTCTACTCGGAACCCTTCGATAAAGTTACCGACTGTTTCTCAACGGTAGTTATCCAGATAACTGTTCACCAACAGCGTTACCTCGGCGAGCATTTTTTGCCGCAAGGCGGGTTCGGTCTTGGCGACCATCAGCGCCCCGCGGTTAAAGGTGTCGACCAACAGTCTCATCACCAGCTGCTGCCTCTCCCCGCTTAGCTTCGGCCCGGCCACCTGCTGGGGGATATTTTTAAGGAGGGCTGCGATCAGGTGTTGGCTGCTGTGGGCCTGCAAGGTTTGCAGTGCTGGCACCGAGTCCAGCGCCTGCTTCAGCGATTTGATCCAGGGCTTGTCGATCATAAGCTCTGCCTGCGCCTCGATAATCAACCCGACCCGCTCATTTTTGTTCGGATTGCCCGCCAGCAGAGGTTGTAATTGCTCGATAAATTGGTCGTTATAGCGCTCCAACAAGCGCTCCAGCAGCGCCTCTTTATTGGGGAAGTAGCTGTAGAGGGTCGAGATATTGATGCCCGCTGCGGCCGCGACGGCGTTGGTCGAAAAGCCCTCGTAGCCACTGTTGGCGAGCACGGCAACGGCGGCATCCAGAATAGTCGCCACGGTTTTCATGGCGCGCGATTGCTTGGGCTCTCGGGTGGTTCGGCTGCTCATATTCTGTTCTCGGCTCTCGGCTCTCGGCTCTCGGCTCTCGGCTCTCGGCTCTCGGCTCTCGGCTGCTCATTAAAAATCAGGAATTCGCATAATACAAGTATCTACTTGCATTAGGTAGACCAAACCCATAGCCTAAAAGACAAGTTACTACTTACATTAATAAAAGATGTTGAGATTGCGCTATGTCATTGATTAAACGCGCCCTGCTTGCCTGTGGCGCCCTGTTAACGGCCAGTGTGTTACTGGGTGTCTATATCGAGAGCGACCCAGACAGAGCCACGCCAACAGCCACGCCTGCAGCCAGCGCCGATGTGCCCAGCTTTATCGGCGCCGCCGCCATCGCTAAGCCGCAACAGGCCGCTCTGGCGCGACCTATTATTCAGCACCCCTTTCTCGCGGCTAACGGCATCAACAGCATGCACAACAACGCCGCCCAGAGTGATGCCTACCGCTGGGCTGGGCCGCTGGGCAAGCAGCCGCAGGTCAGCAGCAAGCAGTTTCACCGCATAGTTGGCAGCTGCGTCAGCCAGACCTTTGACCGTCAGGGGCGCATGATCGGTACCTGCGTGACACCCTTTGGCGTCACCCTGGTGGCCAGAGACCCGGATACGCTGGAAGTTCTCGCCCGCCAGAGCATCACCCGCTGGCTGCCCATCGGCCAGAAGTTCAGCGGCGGTGTCTACTTTCATCTGGACAGCGAAGACCGCGTGCTGCTGGCGACCAATAATTTGGATATACAGCGCTGGGCACTGCTTGAGGAGGACGGCGATTTCGGCTGGCAGCTGCAGCAAAATATCTCCATCGCCGCCGCGCTCAACCGTGTGCGCAAAGAGCAGCATCGGGTGATCGATGTCATGCCCGACTGGCAGGGCAACTACTGGTTTATAACCCGCGCCGGGCTGGTGGGTGTTATTGATCGCGATGGCAGTCAGAGCACCGCGCTGGCGCTCGGCGCTGACTCGGCCCGCGAGGGCATCGACAATGCCCTGGCCGTGGGCGAAAACGGGGTATTCGTGGTCTCCGATCACGCCCTCTACAACTTCAAGCTGGGCGGTGAACATGTGGGGGATAGCCCGAACAAGAACAAGAACAAAATAGTCCAGCAGTGGCGCGAGGCCTATGATCGCGGCCAGGCCCCCAAGCTCGGCACCATGGGCCATGGCTCGGGCACCACGCCCACCCTGATGGGCAATGACTATGTGGCGATCACCGACAATGCCGACGGCCAGGTGCAGGTTGTGGTTTACGCGCAAAAGCCACGCCCTGGGCCGCAGCAGGTGTGCCAGCAGGGCGTCTTCCCGGCTGGGCGCGGCACTTCTGAGAACTCTCTGGCGGTGGTGGGCAATGGCCTGATTGTCGAGAACAACTTCGGCTACTTCGGGCCGACGGAAACACCGAGCGCCGAGCCGGGCATCGCTCGGGTCAATGTCTTGGATGATGTGAGTGGCGGGCAGCGGTGTGAGTTGGCCTGGGAGAATAAAACCCTGTCGTCGCCCTCCTCTGTGCCCAAGGTATCGCTGGCCAATGGCCTGGTGTATCTCTACACCCGCGATAAGGGCAACCCCGACGACCTGCACGCCTGGTACATTACCGCCATGGATGTTACGAACGGCGAGGTGGTTTTCAAACAGCTGACCGGTGTCGGCTGGCTGTTTAACAATCACTACGGCTCCATCACCATCAGCCCCGACGGCGCCGCCTATATCGGCATGATCGGCGGCCTGGTGAAAATAAAAGATCAGGGCTGAGCGACCTGCACCACTCACGCTACAGCCCTCAATTCAGCCCCTGCTGTCACTCCACTTTAACGGCAACTAGAGAGCTCCGCTGCCGCTTCAACAATCACTTTCTTGAGCCACAGGTGGCCCAGATCGTATTGCTTTTTCTCATGCCAGGACAGGTAGACACTGACCCCCGGCACCTCAAACGGCGGCGCAAATTGCTTAACCAAACCAAGATCCACCTCGTCCTTAACCATGCGCGCGGGAACCGTGGCAATCATGGTTGAATGACGTACCAGCGAGCTAATCGAGGTTATGTAGGGACTGATATAGGAAACCTGACGTTTTAGCTGCTGCTTGTCCAGCAGGTGATCGACGATATCCCGCGACTCTTCAGGCGGCGACAACAGCAGATGGGGGAAGTCGAGAAAATGCTTCAACGACAGCCCCTCCTTTATAGCCGGGTGTTCTCTGCAGACGACACAACAATTATCGTCGTCAAATAAATGAACATTTTCCAAATAATTTTTGTGCTTTGGCCGCTTGCCAATAAAAAAATCCAGGCCGCCATCCTCCATTGAAATCATGTTGGCTGGGGTTATTTTCTTGATCGCCAGTTGAATATGGGTGCCCTCTTCGCTCAGCCGCTGTAGCAAGTGCGGCATAAGCAGGGATTCGACATAGTCTGTGGCCAGCAAGCTAAAGCAGCGTTCACTGCTCAGCGGGTCAAATGGCTCAGGGGCCAGCAGGCTGTCCTCCAAATCTACCAGTGCTTTACCAATAGGCCCGCGTAACTGCCTGGCCCGCTCGGTCGGCTCCATGCCGTTTTTGCTGCGCACCAGTATCGGGTCATGCAACATCTCCCGCAGGCGCGCCAGCGCCTTACTCATAGCCGACTGACTCAGCGCTGCCCGGTCGGCGGCGCGGGAGACATTGCGTTCCTCCATCAGTATCTCGAACAACACCAGCAGGTTGAGGTCCAGCTTTCTTAAATTCGTCATATTCATAGCACCATGAAAACAAGCCATTTTTTAAATGTTACTGCATTCATTAGGATGCCGCTAATCATTGGGAAAACAGGTAAATCTGCAATGCTGCGCCTAGTCGCCGCGGCTGCCATGCAACCGAATTTATCTGATTTATAAAAAACCTTTATCCCTGCTTGTGGCGAGCCGACTCATGCCTTGAGATTCACAGGGTGATACGGGGACAACCCAGCTGAATCGTGCCTTTAAATGCTTTAAATAAATCGCTGTTGCCAATAATTTTTGCGCAGTTCCGTTTTATTAAATAGTTAGGTTCGCTAAACACAGAGGTCAAATGACTGACATCTGTCTTGGCGAGTGAAGGCCTCGAAAATATTTTCGAGGATTGTGCGTTAGTTATAACAATAAACAATAAACAAGGACACACCATGACACACTCAAAACCCCAGTTGCAGCGCAGGTTGTTAAAAACAACTCTGGCGCTCGCCATTGCCACGGTCACAGCGTCCCTCCATGCAGAGGGGACGACTGGCAGTAGCCGAGCCACGGCACTGGAGGAAGTCACTGTTACCGCTCAAAAACGTGAAGAGTCCCTGCAGCAGGCACCGCTGGCCGTGAGCGCCTTCTCGGCCGACTTCCTCGAAAATATGGGCATAGACAACACCGCCGACATCGCCATACACACACCCAACGTCGGTGTCGCCGAGAGCCTGGCCGGCAATGCCACCCCCATTTTTAGTGTGCGCGGCATCAGCACCGTCGATGCCTCCAACTTTGCTCTGGATTCCGCCCTCGGCCTCTATGTCGACGGCGTCGCCGTCGGCCGCTCATCCGGCGCCTTGTTTGATATGGTCGACGTCGAGCGCATCGAAGTGCTGCGCGGCCCCCAGGGCACCCTCTATGGACGCAACACCACCGGCGGTGCCATCAACCTGATTGCCGCCAAGCCAACCGGCGAGCTGGGCTTTAAACAAACACTGAGCCTAGGCAACCGCGGCCTGTTCAATAGCAAGACCACAATCAACACCCCAAAAATCAATGGCTTTAGCAGTCGCCTCTCCTATATGAGTTCTGAGCAGGACGGCCCGGTAGGCAACAACTACTCGGGCAACGCCAGTAATGCCGGGGGTGTCGGTGTTGAGGGCGAGGCCGTCGCGGCCACCCTCGGCGGCCGCGAGACAGACGCCTACCGCATAGCCCTGCGCTGGGAAGGCGACACCGCACTGGTTGACTACACCTACGACCACAATGAATACGCCGGCACCCCTCTCGCTCAGCAGCTCCTCTACACCACGGGTTACGCCACCGTCTTATCGGATATAAGCGTCGACAGCAGCGAGCGCCAGGGCTCGCTGAGTCTGAACAACGCCTCAGCGCAAACCAGCACCACCAAGGGCCACAGCCTGGCGCTAAGCTGGGATCTGCAGAGCTTCACGGTTAAATTCCTAAGCGCTTACCGCAAGCTCTACGCCCAAGGCGCCAAAGACCTGGACGGCGGCAATTGGGTTTCTCCAGTCTATGGCGGCATCGACTTTGCCATTTTTGAGACCAGCGCCTCGCCTAAATCTCACAGCCAGTTCTCCCAGGAGTTCCAGCTGTTGGGCACGGGTTTGGATGAGCGTCTGGACTATGTGGGCGGCCTCTACTACTTCCACGAGAAGGGCCAGAGCATCGGCGGCACCATTGCCTTCGGCCGCGACCGCCCCGGCCAGCTGAACATTGAGAACTTCTCCAAGGCCCTCTACGGCCAGGCCACCTATACCCCGGATCTGCTGGAGGATAAGTTGAGCGTCACCGTCGGCCTGCGTCACACACTCGATACCCGCCGCGCCCTGACCGACGAGTTTGACACAGGCATGCTGGAAAATGACTGGTCTCACAGTGATGGCAGCCTGACTCTGGACTACCAGTGGGATGAGAGCATGAATACCTACCTGCGCGTCGCCACGGCCTACAAGAGCGGTGGTTTCAACGGTCGCGCCGACACTGAAGTGGACTTCCGCGACAGCTTTGATCAGGAGGAAATTATCGCCTTTGAGCTGGGCCTGAAGTCCGAGTGGCTAGACAGCCGCCTGCGCCTCAACGCCGCCCTCTTCCTCAACGACTACACCGACATGCAGATCGACCAGAGCGTCGTCAGCGCGGCCGGCGCCAGCTCCAAACTGGTCAACGCCGGTTCGGCGACCACCCGCGGCTTCGAGCTGGAGATGATCGCCGTGCCGGTGGAGGGGCTGACCCTGTCGCTCAATTACGGCTTCCTCGACCCTGAGTATGGCGAGTTGATCACAGGTATCGATGAGACCAGCGGCGCGGTCACCGATCAAGCCGGCGAAGCCAGCTTTGCCTACTCTCCACGCCACAGCTACAGCTTCGATGCGCGCTATGAGTTTGCGCCAATGAGCATTGGCGAGCTGAGCTTTAACATCAACTACGCCTACACCGATGATCAGACCTTTACCAAGCTGCCGAGTGACACGGCCCTTGCCGAGGTCCTGGTCAATGGCGCAGGCGACTATGACCTGATCAACGCTCGCCTGAGCCTGGCCAATATTCCGCTGCTTAACAACGGTGAACTCAAGGCCTCTCTCTGGGGTAAAAACCTCGGCAACAGCGAGTACTTTGTCCACGGTACCGACCAACTCGACGGCCTGGGTGTGATGACCGCCAGCTTTGGCGAGACCCGCTCCTATGGCCTGGATGTGACATACCAGTTCTAGGCTGCTGGCCCAATATAGCCACACACGAGTAACTCTCTCAGCTCTGTAGGGCTGTTCTTTGCGCAGTGGTCCCCCACTGCGTTTTTTCATACTCCCGCCTCTGGTCTTTTACGGCCCTCTGTATTTTCGACATGGTTCGAGCATTACCAGCCTCATCAATATTTCACACCGGCTCATCAAAAATTCACACCCCCCCAGAAGCTGGAGGCACGACCGCCTTAATTACTCATACGCATAGCGCCATGAAAATAAGCCACTTCTTGTGAGCTTGGCGCATTTATTAGAATGGTCTAACGATCGAGAGCACAGAGAAATTGAGACTAAGCCATAAGTGGCTGGCCTTTTGACAAGTGAAACTCACGAATAAAAAAACAAGACAGCATTATTGCTGACAAAAACTTGTCAGCAACATTCTGGTTACCTAGGGACAGGTGTTAATAATTTAGTCGCTTTAAGCAGAGGCCAAAAAACTGGCCTGGGCGCTAGCCAGTGAACAGCTAGAAAATATTTCGAGGTTTCAAACGGTCATTATTACAAGTAAAAGAACCGTATGTGATTGCCCCCAGCTAAGCACGCTGGCCGGATTTTATAAAAACGAGAGGATAGTGAAATGAACAACTACGCTAGAAATTTACTCGCCCTGGCTGTGGCCAGCACGCCCTTTAGCTACGTCCAAGCAGAGGCTGAGCCACAACTCTTAATGCTCGAAGAAATTGTCGTCACCGCGCGCAAGCGCGATGAGTTGATGCAGGATATTCCCCTGGCGGTAACCGCCATGAACGGCGACCAGCTGGATACCCAGGGTCTGTTCAGCCTGCAGGACTTTGGCAAGGGCGCCATCCCCACCCTGCGGGTGCAGGAGTTCCCCAACAACCCCTCCACCCTGGTGGTGTCGATTCGCGGCATAGGCCAGACCGACGCCGGCCAGGTGACCCGTGAAGCCGGCGTCGGCATCTATGTGGACGGTGTCTACCTAGGCCGCTCCCAGGGACTCGGCGCCGAGCTGGCCGATATTCAAAGCGTTGAAGTACTGCGCGGACCCCAGGGCACCTTGTTCGGCCGCAACGCCGTGGGCGGCGCTGTAAGCTTTACCACCCGCGCCCCCAGTGGTGAGCTTGGTCTGGAGCAGACCATAGGCGCAGGTAGTGACGGCTACGTCAAGGCCCTCACCCGCTTAAGCCTGCCGGAGGTGGCCGGGGTCAGTGCCAAGATTGATTACATGCAGAACCAACGCGACGGCTGGGTGGACAACAGCGCACCGGGCGAAGAGGACTATGGTGCCTACGACCGCGACGGCTACCGCGTCAGCCTAAGCTGGGATGCAGCGGATACTCTCAACGTCCGCTACGCCTATGACGACAGCAGCGTCGGCGCCACCCAGAACTACAACCAGATCATCAGCGACCCGTTTTTCTTCAACGGCGGCAACACGGAAACCACGCGCCAAGAGCAGACACGTTTCGCTATGCCGCTGCAGGCCAGCACTACCGATCAAACCGGACATGCGCTGATCGCCGCCTGGGATGTCAGCGATGAGCTGACCATCAAGAGCATCAGCTCCTACCGCGAGCTGGATGAGCAGAGCTACACCAACTATGGCGGCTCCTTCGGCGTCGGCCTGCTGATTGATTCAAAGGTTGAGCAGAGCCAACTCTCTCAGGAGATTCAGTTTATTGGCACAGCGCTGGACAACAGCATCGACTACGCGGCTGGCGTCTACTACTACGAGGAGGACGTCAGAGAGGACTACGTTGATGAAGGCTTCCTGATTCCGGATCCCACCGGCGCCCTAGCCTCGGCGCTGGGCCTGTCTCATCAGGGCAACAGCAGCTTTGTCAGTGCCGAGGATTACTACAGCGCCATTGGCATGGCGGGTGTGACTCGCATTCCAGCCCCTATCACCAATATCTTTACCAATTATTTTACCACCGGCATGATCGACCCAACGCTCAGCAGCCGACGTATCGTCGAAGCATCCAGCCAGTCGATGGCGGCTTTCGGTCAGCTGACCTGGACTCCAATGATCCTCGACGAGCGACTGCACCTGACCTTTGGTCTGCGCTACACAGAGGATGAAAAGAGCGGCGTACGCCTGCTTAACAATGGCGCGGAGGACGGCCAAACCTTTGCTCTGCAGACCAGCAGCGTCGATCCCGGCTTTACCGCGGCCTATGACTTCAGCGACAGCGGCAGCGTCTACTTCCGCTATGGCACAGCCTACAAGGCGGGCGGCACCAACCTGCGCTCCTCCACCTTTGCCTCCTACGGCAAGGAGTCGCTGGAGAGCTATGAGCTGGGCCTTAAATCCGGCTTCCTCGACAGACGCGTACAGCTGAACACAGCTCTGTTCACCTCGACCTACAGCGATCGTCAGATTGATTTCAGCCACCCGACCGACATCACCATCTCCGAGACCATCAATGCCAGCAATGAGATAGATATCTATGGTTTCGAGATGGATTTACAGGCCGTACTGGTCGAGGGCCTGACCGCCAACCTGAGCTATGTCTACCTGGGCAAGGATAACCCCACTCAGTCAGACACCTTCTTCAGCGGTGGCGCCCAGACCAACTTTGAAATGACCCAGCTGCCCCGCCACGCGGGTTCTCTGAGCCTCGACTACGCCTTCCCAAGTTTCGCGTTGGGCGACCTGGACGCTCACCTGGACATAGTGTCGGCGGACAAGTCCTTCTCGACACCGCTGAACTACAGCAACGGCAACACAGACTACACACTGGTTAACGCCCGCCTGACTCTGTCCAATATTGAGCTGGGTGACAGTGGCAGCCTCAAACTGGCGGCCTGGGTGCACAACCTGACCGACAAGGAGTATGTCACCTACTCGTCAACCGACACCTCCGGCTCATTTAATGCACCGCGCATGACAGGTCTGGAGCTGACCTACCTCTACTGAGCCCAAATTTACTGGGTTGGGCAAGTCGCCTCGGCGGCTGGCCTCTTAAACATCACCACCGTCGCTGCCAGGCAGCTGAATATCAGTCTCTTCTCTCAGTCCTATGTGACTGTGCTTTGCGCGGCGCCTGCCGCGCGCTTTTTCTGTCAATAGCGGTTGCCTATGAATTTAAGGGGCGGCTTGAAAGCATCAAAAAACATTGTCGATTTTTAATCGATCAACCAAAAAAATATTTATGCAGGGCTTATACACCTTTGAATAGCGCCAGCCATAGGCGCGGCAGGTCAAGCCAGGTTTTATCAAAATACTCACCCACTCACTGGGTGCTATGGGAGTAAGACATATGAATCGAGTAGCCGATAAGGTGGCGATGGTCACCGGCGCCGCCAGTGGCTTGGGCCGGGCCATTGCCCTGTTGCTGGCCGAAGAGGGGGCGGCGGTTGCCGTCACCGATATTGCCGACGCCGACGGACAGGCACTGGTCGATGAGATTATTGGCGCCGGTGGCCGGGCCATCTATGTCAACCTTGAGGTCACCAGCGCCGACTCCTGGCGCTCGGCACTCGACCAAGTTGAGGCACATTTTGGCAAATTAAACATACTGGTCAATAACGCCGGTATAGCCCCGCCGGGCAATATGGAAATGGATTTTGAGCTCTGGCGCAAGACCATGAGCATCAATCTAGATGGCACCTTCCTCGGTTGTAAATACGGCATAGAAAGCATTGCCCGCTCGGGTGAGCGGGGCTCCATTATCAATATGTCGTCAATCATGGCGATGGTGGGCCAAGCCACCACCGTGGCCTACAGCGCCAGCAAAGGTGGTGTGCGCAGCCTCACCAAGGCCGCCGCGATTGACTGCGCCGCCCGCAAACTGCCCATCCGCATCAACTCGGTGCACCCGGGCACCTGCCTGACGCCGCTGGTGCAGGCCTACTACGATAGCCAACCTCCAGAAGTGTTGCAGGCGCAGATAGACAGGCACCCAGTCGGCTACCTGGGCGAGCCTATGGATGTGGCCTATGCAGTTTTATACCTGGCCTCGGACGAGTCCAAGTTTGTGCTGGGCAGTGAGCTGGTGGTCGATGGCGGGATTCTGGCGAGCGACTGAGTTCGCCAGAAACTAGAAACTAGATAACAGCGGGCTTAGATGTCCGCCTGCCAGTGCTAATCAATAGTGAATATCACCCAACCCAGACCATCATGTATATTTTTTAACAGGTGGTGTTACTCATCTGAACTATATCTAACAAATCCGAGCCCATATACTGAGAGCAACTCAATAAGCGGTCGGGATCAAACGCGCGAAAGCCAAGCGTATCCCTCCTATTAAAAGTATATATAAGTGCTTGATCGACCTCTAAGCAATTAATACGGCCACCTCAACGGTTGCATTAATTGAGCACTGCGAAACCCATTTCAGCGAGAGTAGAGATCATGAGCACAGCACTGCAAAGAGCCCTGTCACCGGCCAAGTTGGGCAGCCTAGAACTGCCAAATCGTTTGATCAAGGCGGGCACCTATGAGGGTAAAACGCCGGAAGGTATTCCCGGTAAATTGCTCAAGGATTTCCATATGGGCATCGCCGAGGGCGGCATAGGCATGACCACCCTCGCCTATTGCGCCACCGAAGCCGACGGCCGTATTTATGATCAGATGATGTATATGCACGAGGGCATTCGTCCACAGCTGGCTAGCATCATTGCCGAGCTGCAGGCGACGGGCGCGAGAGTGTCTGGGCAGATGGCGCATTGTGGCTACTTCTCCAAGAACACCTCCCTGCAACGCCTCAAGCGACCACTGGGGCCCTCCCGGCAATTCAATATGCTGGGCCTTCCGGCCGGCTTGCCCTATGCCGGCGCCATGACCCTGCAGGATATCGATTATCTGGTGCAAACCTACTTTGAGGCCGCGCTCTTTATGAAGTCGGTGGGCTTCGATGCGCTGGAAATTCACTGTGGTCACGGCTATGGCATCAGCCAATTTATCAGCCCCAAGACCAACCGGCGCACCGATGACTATGGTGGCAATACCCATAACCGCACGCGCCTGGCCGTGCGGGTAGTTGAGGCGGTCCGCAAAGCGGTGGGTGATGACCTGCCGATTATTGCCAAGATGGGTTTAACCGATGGCGTTGCCGACGGCCTGCACGAGACTGAAGCGATTGAGGTGGCCAAATACCTCGATCGAGCTGGCTGCGATGCGATTATCACCAGCGGTGGTACCTCCAGCATGAACGCCATGAAAATGTTCCGCGGCCCCAGCATTCACCACGGCATGATTGAGCAAGAGAAAAACATCATCGCCAAGACCGGCCTTAGATTGATAGGCCCGAGCATGTTCAAAAACTACCCCTACCACGAGCTGTATTTTCGCGATGGCTGCAATCGCGTGCGCGATGCGGTCGACTGCCAGCTGATTTACATCGGCGGCTGCTCGACCATGGAGAGCCTCGAGCAGGTAATGAACGACGGCATAGATTTCGTGCAACTGGGCCGCCCGCTGTTAGCCGACCCCGCCTATGCCAGGCACGCCAGGTCTGCCCTTGACGCCGGCACCCGCTACGACAGTGGCTGCAGCCACTGCAACCGCTGCGTGTCACTGATTGACGCGCCCGGCGGCATCCGCTGCCCAGAGCTAGAAGCTAGGTATTAAAAATTAGAAGCAGATGCAAGAAACGAGAAATTAGAGACAAGAGACGAGAGGTATTCGAGATGGGTGAATTTACAGGGCGACATGCATTAATTACCGGTGGCTCGGGTGGAATCGGGGGTGCGACGGCCAGGCAGTTTCTAAAGGACGGAGGCTCTGTCAGCCTGCTGGGGCGGAGGCTGTCAGCGCTGCAGCAGACGGCCGATCGCCTGCGCGAAGAGCTGGGAGCGCAGGTAAAAATACAGCTGCTGCAGGCCGATGCCCTCAAGGCGGAGGATATTAAACAGGCGATGCAGTCGAGCCATGACTTTGCCGGCCGGCTGGATATCTGCGTATCCACGGTCGGTGGCGGGGCCATTAAACCGCTGCTGATGCACGATGAGAACAGTTTTATGGAAGAGTTAAAACTGAATGTGCAGAGTGCCTTCCTCATTTTAAAGTACGCCACGCCATGGATGCGAAAAAGTGGCGGCTCGATCGTCTGCGTCTCATCGGATGCGGCCAAGTTGGTGTTCCCTTGGCTCCCCGCCTACACCACCGCCAAGTCGGGTTTGGAGGGACTGGTCAGGGCGGCCGCAGAGGAACTCTCGCCCTTCAAGATTCGTGTCAATGCCGTGCGGCCGGGGCTCACCCGCACCGAAGCCACGCAAGACCTGTATGAAAACGCGGAGCTCTACCGAGCCTTTGCTCAGGAAAAACCACTGGGCCGTCTGGGCGAGCCTGAAGATATTGCCAACGGCATACGCTACCTGGCGGGACCTGAATCGAGCTGGGTCACGGGGCAGAGTTTTGCCATCGAGGGCGGTAATGAGCTGAGGAAAGCGCCGGACATGAGTGCCATGGTCGAGCAGATTTTTGGCGAGGAGGCCTTTAATAAGGTTAAACAGGGCGAGCTGCCCTTTGGCTAAGCTTCCGCGACTCCGAGTCCAAGTGAGTGCAAACCTCACTTGGACTCGGCCAAGGGCTGAACACTCGCCACTGAACTCTCGCCGCTTAACAACACCAGGCGCTAACCAGTCAGAAAAATAATCGGCAATAATGGGCCAACTATGAAAATTCTAATCACCGGCGCTCTGGGAAACCTGGGTTTGATGTGTATTGAGCAAGCTAAGGCACAGGGCCTGGAAGTCATCGCCTTCGACCTCGACACACCCCACAACCAGCAGCGGGCCAAACAGCAGCTAGCCGAACAACATGGCCTGCACGTCGTGCTCGGCGATATTCGCAACACCGAGCAATTGACACCGCTACTATCTGACGTCGATGCAATCATCCATAACGCCGCCATGTTGCCCCCGGCGACCGACCAACAGCCAGAGCTGGCCTTTGAGATCAATGTGCGCGCCTGTCAGTCACTGATCGATATGGCTGCAGCGCAAGAGAAAAAGCCGGTATTTATCTTCCCCTCCTCTGTGACGGTATTTGGCCCAGCCCTGACGGGTGAAGGCATAAAAACCGTGCAGGATTCCGTGCAGGCCAGCGATAACTACACCCGCCACAAGCTGGCGATTGAGCAGTATCTACAGGACGCTGGCATCCCCTGGGTGATCATGCGTGTTGGGGTGTCCGTGGATACCAACAGAAAAGAGAAGATAGATAAGTCAGTGCTTTTAAAAATGCTCTCCCTGAAGGCCAGCAACCCGGTTGAGTATGTGCACCCCAAGGACGTCGCCCTAGCCATGTGCAATGCTTGTAGCGCGACTGATGCCGTGAATAAAGTGCTTTTAATTGGCGGTGGGCCCAGCTGTCAGATATCCCAGTATGAATTTATCACCTCTAACTTCTCCGCTTTTGGCCTTGGCTTAAAGAGGGAGACATTTGGTAACACAGCCTATTACACTCACTGGATGTCAACGACCGAAGCCCAGAATATTTTGCAATTCCAGCAGCACAGTTTTCAGGACTATGTGACTGAAATAAATAATAAAAACAGGTGGGTTCGCCGCCTACTCAGACCTTTATCCTGGCTGATTAATCCATTATTTAATTACAGTATGCATCGACAAGTTAAGGCTTTTTCGACGGTGCCGAATTAACCCTAGAGCCGTAAACATTACGCCTCTAGTCACTGAGGTGCAGTTTCATCTCAGGTCAAAATTGATAGGGACCCCAACGCTTGGCATTAAACACAAGGAGAGACAGTGTGAATATTGAAGATCATTTCAGAAGTTTAGAGTCCATGTATGCCGGCGGTCCAATCAATGACTTTTATACCCCCAGATGAGCGTCTCTGCAGGTGAATCCGCTATTGAGATTGAGCTGGACGAAAAGTACCACCGCGCTGCTGGCGTCGTACATGGCTCGGTATATTAAAAATATGCTGGATGATGTGGCCTCTTTCCCCCCAACTCATTAGAGACAAAGATTCTGGTGCTTACCACGTCCTTTACAACCTATATGGCTCGACCCGTATCGACTACTTCAGCCACCTTCACTGCTCGCACAGGAACAAGCTGCCAGCGATAGAGGCCGGCCGCAAGCGAGCCACTGCTTCGCTTGGCAAAAACACAGCTGTCTTGAACCAACCATAACGGTAACCACCGATCAGCAGTTAATACGATCAATTAAACTTGCCTGTATTGTATGCCCCTCGCCTTTGCCTCACCCGCATCACCTACGCTACCCACCACACCCATCGCGTAGATAAAGGTGGCTGTAAGCCTGCACTGTTCTCCAGTCGGTAGCGAATATCACCCCCATCAGTCGGAAATCTTACTGTTTATTTTTTAACAGCCAGTGTTATTTATCTGAACTATATGTAACAAGCTAGAGTTCATATACTGAGAGCCACTTAAGCAAACAGACGGGATCACAACATGCACAGCTTATCTGACGCCCAGAACCTGGCCCTGCATTATGCAAAATTTGCCGACAGCCGTAATTTTGCGGCCATGGGCGATATCATCAGCGAAAATTTCAGCCAAAAGGGCCCCTACTGGGAGTGCCAAGGTGCCGATGCTTTTCTTGAGCAGCTGCAAGTTCTGGAAAGAGATTATTCCACCACCCTGCACATGGTCGGCAACCAGCTGGGTCAGTGGTTCGATGATTATTACGAGGGCGAGACCTACAGCATTGCCAGTCATATCTACGAGAAGGACGGCGTGGCTCGGAAGCTGGATATGGCGGTGTGCTATCTGGAGCGAGTTGAATATATCGACGGTCGCTATCGATATACCCGCCGGGATCTGGAGATTATCTGGACCAGTGACCAGCCCCTCAACAGCTGATTATCCATTCATTATGCTTGCGCCACTTCGGCGCTCAAGACCTTAAAACAAGTGCGCCACCGACACGGCGCGGCTCAAAGATATTTATCGAGGATAAAAACATGAAAGTACTGATTGTTGGTGGAACAGGATTGGTCGGCGGCGATGCCGCGATTCATTTGCAGGCTCAAGGCCATGACGTCACCCTGATGGCGCGCAACAAGTCGAGCGTGCCAGCGCTGGCCTCTATGTCCTTTATGCAGGGCGACTATGTCAATGATGAGTTCAGCGACGGCCGTCTGGCCGGCTTTGACTGGCTGGTGTTTGCCGCCGCCGCCGATATTCGCTATATGCCAACCGACGGCAGCGTCACCCCTGAGCAGTTTTACAGTCAGGTAAACGACAACGCCGTGCCGCGCTTTTTTAGCGCCGCTCGCGACGCCGGTGTTAAACGTGCCGTCTACATAGGCACCTTCTATCCACAGGTGGCGCCCCAGCAGATAGGTGTCTGCCCCTATGTGACCTCGCGCAGCAAGACAGATGAGGCCGTTCTAGCGCTGAGTTCCGACAGCTTTAATGTCTGCAGCTTGAACCTGCCGTTTGTTCTGGGCCATATCCCCGGCCTGGCCATACCTCACCTGTCGGCACTGGTTGCCTATGCCCGTGGCGACCTGGCTGAGCTACCCGTCTTTGCCCCGCCCGGCGGTACCAACCACATAAGCTCCCGCTCGGTGGCTCAGGCGGCGCTGGTGGCTCTGCAAGAGGGCGAGTCCGCCAAGCCTTACCTGCTGGGTGATGAGAACTACAGCTGGAAAGAATACTTGGAGCTGTGGTTTGAAGCCGCCGGTAACCAGCAGGCTCTGGAAGTGAAAGAAGAGAGTCACCCGATGATGCCTGACGTCATCATGTTTGCCGGTGTAGGTGCCACCGTCAGCTACGAACCGGAAGACATGGCCCTGCTGGCCTACGACCGCCAGCAGATGCGCGACACCATCAAAGAGGTGGTGGCGGCCAATACCCCTTAGGGGGCCACTCTGAGGGCCTAGGTTGCTGGCCCATCTTGGCCAGGCAAAAATGTGCCCTCAGCCCCTGCCCAGCACGCGGTGAAATCTGCCATGTGATTGGGTTATGGGCTCGCTGTAGCGACAGCTGACGAGCAGATTAACAAATCTATCGCTTTAATTATTTGCCTCACACTCTAGGTGCCGGGCCTATGCGGTGATCACCTCGCAGCCCCTTCAACACCATAGTCTCCGTTTGACTCACCGGTTGAGTACTCGAAGCGCACAATCATTACGGCGCTTCGATTTTCTAACTCACACAATTCCTGTTTTGACTATTCGCTAGGGTTCACTGTTTGGTGAGACAGGCGAAGTTTCTGCGAGACCAGCCTCCGCCAGTTCCGCCTTTGCCCGTTTCAGTCCAGCCACAATGGCGGGCAATTTAGCACGGTGGGATATGTGCAGGGAGCTGTATAGGTCGACTTGCTGCAAGGGCTCGGTAAAGCAGGTTTTCAGCTCTATCGCCGGCGCCTTGAATACCTCTATGGTACCTCGGTCGGTGACTAAAAAATCGATGCGCTTAGCCTCCAGCATGCGTATGGAGGCGAGCACAGAGGTGACAAGTGTTCTAGAGGTATTGGAGGGAATCCCAGTGATGGATTCATATCCGACAATAGTGGCCGTGGTTAGACTAGCCAATGATTGACGGCTTTTGGGGCAACTGGCCTCGGCCCTGACCCACACCCAAAACTCAAAGCGGCGCAGCGGCTCGTCGATGGACAGCAAGGTCGGAAAAGACTGCAGGCCTTGAATACTGTGGAGTAACTCGCCATCGACACGACCCGCAGCGGCTTCGCGCAACCCTCGTCCCGGCGGCATCGGCAGCAGTTCCAAGGAAAAGCCTGCGTAGTCGAAAGCGCTGCGCAGTAGGGATACCTCCACTTGCCGCACCTCATGGAACTGCTCATCGGCCGCGATGCGCAATGACGGTTGAGCTAACGTCAGTGGCGCGATCAGCAGGCATAACAGGGCCAAACAGCAGCCCCTGCGAGGATGTGAACCTGGCCCTTGCAGCTGGGCAGTGGAAAAAGCGAGCGAGCATCGTTCAATAGTCATTAGTTTTGAACCTACTCTCGGAGCTTGGATAGGATCGCCTCACACAAGGCTTCTCCAAGCCTCTACCTTTGGTCGGTGAAGACTCTCATAAATTTAGGCCGCCTTCGGCGAAAATTCAACGAGGTTTACTCAGGTGGTGAACCCTGTGAGCAAGCCCAGCCATAACACGCCAGCCAGTGGCGCTTGCCTTGTCGCAGCGGATCAACGCACCATTCACGCCACCTGAGGCACAACCTCTAAACCTACCGTAAGCGCTCGACCCCCATCCATACTCAGCATGCATTTACGGGGGAGATCCAAAGCCCTTTCACAACTGCGGCAGTTGAGTAACTTGGCGGGTGCCTTGCTGACGATAATACCCAGGCGAGCTGCCCTGCCAACGTTTAAAGGCCTTCGAAAAGTTGCTCTGGTCTCCAAAGCCGAGCAGTTGGGTGATTTCGCTCAGGGCTAGATTGGGCTGGGCCAAGTATTGTTTGGCTAGCTTGTGACGCGTTTGTTGAAGCAGTTGCGAGTAGCTGGTATCCGCCTGCTGGAGTTTTCGGCGCAGCTGCCGGCTTGATAAACAGAGCCCGCGGGCAACCTGCTCCTGACTGGGTTCGCCCATAGGCAGCATGCCCAGTATGTGCCGCTGAGTTTGCAGAACCATCGCGTCAGAGGCCCTGTTTTCCAGGTAACCTTTAACAATCTGCTCATTAACTTGCACCAGCAGTGGATTGGCGGTGATCAGCGGCTGGCACAGCAGCTGATAGTCAAACTCCAGCTTGTTTTCTACTTGATAGTAGCGAATAGGCGCCTGAAACAGTTTGTCGAAGTCACGTCTGTCGTCTGGCTCACGATGGTTAAAGTGAACACATTTAACACTGAACTGTGGGTTTAAGCTGTTGCGAACATTGTCGACCAGACCGGCAAAGGTAGCCTCGACCACGGCGGGTAATAATTGCCCGGAAGCCTCCGGACCGAGTAGGCTACGAGCTGTATCGGAGGGGCTGTGAATCAAAAAAACGCTGTCGCCATCACGCTCCAATGTCAGTGTGGCGCCATCGTTGACCAGTTCACTGAACTGACACATAACGTCAAAAGCCTTGTACATATTCTCACTGGAGGCCACCAGCAGGACCAGAGCGGGCAGATAAGTTTGCGGCAAATGACGTGAGACCTTCAGACTGAATGCTGGGTCGCCCGAGAGCTCAATCGCACGCAGCAGCAGCTGGTACATGGTAGACATGGGGTAGCGGGCAGTGGGGTCGTAGGTCTTAGTACTGTCTATGCCCAATTCGTCGAACAGGGGCTCGCAGTCACAGTTACAGGCTTCGAGCGCGTTGGCAACGGCTCTGGCCCAGGTGGCAATTACGGTGAGTCTATCAGACATGGCTCTGTACCTCTGGCTGGGCTAGCTGCCCAGTATGAGTATGCTTGGGCGAGAGGCTTTCTCGTCCAGAGCGGTGCGATCACACTGGTCTGTGTGATCAGCACCAATAAAACGGCAGGCCGAGTTTCCTTATTCGATACCAGAATTTTAATTGCAGAGATTTGCAGTCAGGTAAAGCAGCGAAAGAAGGCCCGCATCCTTCGATACGAGCCTTCTTTAGCTTAAGCAATCAGCACCTACATGCTGAAGTTGTACCTCAGACTGGCGCCAACCGAGCGTTCTCGCTCACTGGCCACCTCGCGATAGCCATTGGTCTCGACAGCGAACTTGCGTACTTCCGCATCCTTATCGAGCAGGTTTTTAGCCCATAAGCTGGCTTCCCAGTCACCGTCCTTGCTGCGTACACCGGTAAAGACATCGAGGATTGCGTAGGAGCCGTTGGCTCCGGCAGCACCGCTAATGTTCTGCGCCTGGCGGCTGCCGTTAAATTTGTAGAGGCCGCGAACAAACACATCAACGGTCTCCAGCGGCATGGTGTAGTCGCTGCTGGCTGAGACGCTCCAGTTGGGGTTGTCGCCCACACGCTGGCCACTCAGGTCACAGGTATTGATGAATTCGCTCAGGGTTGGCACTGTGCCGTCATTGCAGTAGCCCGCCTCGCCGTCGGCAAACTTGAAGTCGTTGTAGCTCAGCGCCAGGCTCGCGCGCCAGTCCTCGGTGATCAGGCCGACCGCCTCCAGCTCGACACCCTGGCTGATGGCGTCATTGTTGCCCACCACGTCAGCGAAAAAGGTGCCACCGGCAGAGAAGTCGTTATCATGCACCAGTATCTCCTTGAAAAAGTTCTGGTAGTCCTTCATCCGCTGGTGGTAGAGGGCACCGTTCAGCTGCACGCGGCCATCGAGTAGGGTCGATTTAAAGCCTATTTCAAGGGCCTGCGTGTCCTCTTCGCTGAAGTTCAGCGCGTCCGAATTTAGGATGACGTCCGGGCGTGCAGCATCACCGCCGGGGCGATAGCTGATATCGGCGGAGACGTAGGCCATAAAGTCATCGGTGAGGCGGTGGACATACTTGACGCCGCCGGTGAAGGCATCACCCACCCCATCGGGTGCGTCTAAAGCCGAGACTGTACCGCTGTACGGGAGAACTGGAAAACCGTACAGGCCTTCAAGGTACGCCGCTATCTCATCGGTGTTAATCGTGGCTGTCGCATCGCGGCGCACACGGGAGTAGCGCAGACCCAGCTGCAGCTCGGAGTCGTCACTCAACTCGAGACGGTTATGGATAAAGTAACCAAAGTCTTCCAGTTCGAAAAAGGCGTCATAATAAATGCCTGTCGTGCCGCTGACGGGGGCGAAATCAAGGTAGTTGGCCGTGTGGTTGTTGGTCTTGGAGTAAAAAATACCCGCCGTGTACTGCCACCAGCCTTCGCTGTTGTCCAGGCGCAGTTCTTGGGAGAAGGTGTAGGCTCCCTGCTCTATATCGTTGGCCGTAAATGCACCGGCCACCGCATTGGTAACATCGTTATCGTTCTTTTCGCTGAGGTCCCAGGCGTTGTAGGAGGTCAGAGAGGTGAGTGCGTGGCCAGCCACGTCATGCCAGTTCAGCTCCAGCGTGGTGATCTCTGTCTGGTTCTCGTAGCTGTGTGGGCGCTCCATTACAGCCAGCCTGTCGCTCACGTCGATATCACCGTAGACACCTGAGCCGGCCACCTGAAAGCTCTCGGTCGCCTCAAGTGAGACATACTCGCTGGTCAGCACCGCACTAAAATCATCACTCGGCTCATAGGCCAGGGTAATGCGGCCGCCCTTGACGTTGCTCTCGTCCTTCTGATCGCCACTGACATTGTTGATGTCAGCACCATCGTTGTTGTTGTAGATGCCCGCCACGCGCACGGCCAAGGTCTCGGACACTGGCAGGCTAATGCCGAACTCGGTGAGCTTGGTGCCGTCGTCGGCGAAGGTCGCCTTCACCTGTCCTTCCACTTCATCAAGGGAAGGCTTTTTGGTGTGCAGCAGGATGGCGCCGGCCGGCGAGGTCTTACCCTGCAGTGTGCCTTGGGGGCCGCGCAGCACTTCCAAGCGCTCGACATCAAACATGGAGGTAAACATCGACGAGGCCGAGTAGACGGCGCCGTTCCAGTAGACGTCTACCGCCTCGTTACCCGCCGACTCGCGGTCATAGACCACCCCGCGCAGGCTTACGGTGGTACTGGTGGCGCTGTTCTGCGTCATATTGAGGCCCGGTACCATCTTAGCGGCATCGGTAAAGCTGGTGATGCCGTTATTATCCAGCGCTTCGCTGCTCACCGCTGCAATAGAGGCCGCGACATCCTGGACGCTCTCGGCCCGCTTGTGCGCGGTCACCACTATCTCCTCCAGCATAAACGCCTCATTGGCATAGGACGGCGCAGCCGCCAGCAGCGCCGTAGCGGTCGCAACCGCAGCGACTAATTTCCTCGGTGTAAATAGCTTAGCTACCTGAATCTTCATACTGATCTCTCCACATATTATCTGTTCGATATTAGAAATTATTATTGTTCGAGCTTAGAAGTTGACGGCTCTAAACTGGCGCTATTGAGTCGACCTCAATCAGTATACGAATACCGAAATGTGATATATAGTTCAGATAATTAACAGTAGCTGTGAGAAATTTAACAGATGGAATGGGATGATATTCGCTACTTCTTAGCGCTGGCGCGCAGCGGCTCACTCAGCGCCGCCGCCCGACAGCTCGGGGTTACTCACGTGACCGTGTCTCGGCGTATTGCCAGGCTGGAAGAGCAGCGCCAGGTGCGGTTGTTTGATCGTCGCCAAAAAGGCTACCGGCTCAGCGCCGCCGGTGAGCGCCTGCTTAAGGTCGCCGAAGAGGTTGAAAAAGCCTGCCTGCACTTTGATCGACAGATGTTGGGGCAATCCGACGTGCCGGAAGGCGAATTGTCGGTTTCGGTACCGGAAAACGCCCTGGTCGACCTATCTGGGCCAATCGCCGCGTTTATGCGCGCCTACCCAGGCATCGAACTCAACGTGATGGCGACCTCAGTGCAACTGAACCTCGACCAGCTGCAGGCGGACGTGGCGATTCGCATGACCGACAGCCCCCCAGAGCTCTGGGTTGGACGGCGCCTCACCGAAATTTCCCTGCACCTGTACGCTACCAGAGACTACTGGGCCGAGATTGACGGGGATCTCGCCGCCGCCAACTGGGGCGCCTGGCAAACCAACCCGGGTGACTTTGTCGCCGAGCAGTATATTCACATGATTCAAGCCGACGCCCGTGTTTGCCTGCGCACCAACAGCAATAGCCACCTGCTGGCCATGATTAAACAAGGGGGCATGTTGGGACTGGTGGCCGAATCAATTGCCCAGCGGCACCCGGAGCTGATTGCCGTACTCAGAAACCCTATTGCTCCTATGGGCCTCTGGGTGCTAACCCACAGCGATCTTCGCAATGCCGCGCGGGTGCGTTGCTTTATGCGATTTATGGCGGAGCAAAAACTGGGGCAGCCGTAAAATTTAAACGCACACGAAAGGGAGAAGCAGAAAAAGAGTACGAAAGTAACAGAGAGTAGAGCAACGAGCATCAGGGCGGGTGCTCGGCGGCTAGCACCTGGGGCAGAGCTAGGTGCTAGCAAGACAAGACTTAGCTCATAGGGAACAGAGCACCTATCTTTTGCGCCAGCATCATGTTGCCTTTAGCCTTAAGCTTACCGGTCATGAATGCCTGCATACCATTTACAGAACCGTCAGTAACACCAATGAAGGTAGCCAAGTCAGTTGCAAGGGTTACAGAAGGTGCTTTGTGCTTACCCTTTGCAATCTCCTGAGCGCCGTCTTTAACAACCATGTAGAAATTCTCACCGTCTTTAAAGTCGTACTGGAAGACAGCGTCCATACCAGCGGCAGCGGCAGGGTTAAAGCTTTCGTTCATTTTTACAATCAAATCATCTACAGTCATTACGACCTCCTAAAGATGTATTAAATTTACAAGAAAGTACTCAAATTCGTGGATTCGAGCAGGTAACAATTTGAAACCACAAAACGTGATTTTTTTGGAAGCCCTCGTCTCTTATAACAAGATTGCGCAGCTCCTGGAGAACCCATTGTCACAGCCTACCCATTCAGCCGATTAAGCGTCAGCCGGTACCGACACTTCATAGAACTACTTAAGCTGGAAAAATAAACATAAAAAAATATTCTTCAGTCAAGATAATTTTATGCCCAGCCTGTTAAGACAACACCAGTATACGAATCCCGACCGGTTATATGTAGTTCAGATAATTAACAACATCTGAAAGAAAATTAACAGATGGAATGGGGTGGTATTCGTTACTTCTTAGCGCTGGCGCGCTGCAGCTCTCTTAACGATTCATTTAATCGTCAAGAGTAATACGGCGAGGGTCTAGAGCCTAGGCTCGCAACAACACCAGTTTTTATCTAAACAGAAACCCGTTACTAGAAAAAAAGTACAACAAACAGAAAATAAAAACCCCAGTCTGGCGCAAGCCAAACTGGGGTCGTCGATCTGTATTACACGCGCCTAAACATCTGGCGGTGCAACAACAAAAATGCTCTCGGTTATTTTCTATCAGAACACACCCTCAGGTTTATACCAGATCGCAGAAGTAATCGCCCGCTCCTGAATAAACGCCGGAGCCATGGGTTCGATGCCCAGGGTTTTAGCGTCATAGGTCGACCAGCGCGGGGGGGGAATTTCTAACACCCGCACATAGTAGAAGGCTTGCTGCTCGGCCTTAAACTCAGGGTCAAGCCCAAAAGCGGCAACGTCGGTGCCAGCAGTTGATGCACTAGAATAATCTAGGTTGGACATGACGAATTTAAAGGCAAATACACTTGACGATTGTCTTGCCGGTGGGAATGCTGTGCCCTGGTTGGTTGATGTCTGGATGCTGGTCGCGCTGAGCAACAGCTAGCCAACCGTGACGACACGGTTGCCGCCGGCACGCTTAGCTTGGTACATGGCCTGGTCTGCCCGCAAGAGCAATGTTTCAGCATCTTCCTGGTTGTCGAATTCGACCACGCCGATACTGAGTTTGACTTCTAGGTCGACATCAACGCTCTGGCCGTCCTGGATCAACACTTTACCGGCCTGGCCGATGCGCTCGGCCAGGCGACGGGCTTCGCTGAGTTGGGTTTCCGGTAGTAGGGCGATAAATTCATCGCCGCCGTAGCGAAATGCCATGTCGGTGCTGCGCAGGGTGAGGCTAAGGTTGGAGGCAGTGGTCGCTATGACCCGATCGCCCTGCTGGTGGCCCAACTGGTCGTTGACGTCTTTGAAGTGATCAATATCGATACAGACCACACTGAGGCGGTGTTGATAGCGGCGGCATCGGTCTATCTCATCGATGAGTGTGGTATTGAGGTGGCGCCGATTATAGAGTCCGCTCAGGTCGTCGGTGATGCTGAGCTGGCGCAACCGGGTCTCCATCGCCGTGCTCTCGCTCATGCTATGCAAGAAGCCTAGGCTGCCTATCTCTTGATCAGCCTCCAGCAGCAGTGTGGCGGATAGGATAAAGGGGATCAATTGACCGTCGGCGGCCAGCAGGGAAACTTTATAGCCCTCGATCACCCCGGAGCGGCCCCAGTGATTACTGTAAATATATTTTTTTATCTGCCGGCCTATCTCGCGGCTGCCGTAAAGTTCGATAATATTTAACTGCTCGATGATGTCTTCGCGCTTGTAACCCAACAGCCTGGCAGCGGCCGGGTTAAAGTGGTTGATGGTGCCACTGCGATCAACACCGATCACTGGATCTGGGCAGATAGAAACCAGCTGCTGGACGGTTTTATTATCAAAGTTTGTGGTCATCTTCTTTGGCATTTTTGTCATGCAATTTCGCCCTCAATAGCTTGGCCCGACAGGTTATTACTCGCGGTGCCACTCAGGGTCGTAGTGACGATTTACTATCTCGCGAATGACTCCGCTGTTGCGCAGCTGCTCAAGTTTCTGATCTGACCAATCCCGAATCTTGTAGACGTCTTCACCAAAGTAGAGTTTGGAAAACCCCAGAATGTGGTTCAACTCTCCCGCATTTAGAACCGCTACGACAACATCCTCTTCAAGGCCTAATGCTTTGACTGCCAGAGAAATTGACTGCTGAGTCCCAAGAATAAACTGCACCCGCCCGGCTAGCAGCCCCTTAAGTGCATTAGCTAAATTCGAAAACCTTAAAAGATCTAACCTTTCACCTGCCAGGTTATAAAGCATCTTGTCTAGAATCTTGGTTTGCAAGGTTGTTCCGGTCCGGTAGTTAACCAAATCCGCTATAGGTGTATGTTCAAAATCACTAGATTTTAGTGAGAACAATTGAAAGTTAGTTTTCAGGTAGGGCGTATTACCCAGCACAATAGTATCCGGGTAGTCTGAAAAATCTCGGGGGATAATGGGCACTGAGAAAACACTAAGACTGCCTTTCTCCGCTTCATGAAAAAGTCGACGTGACGGATACTTGCGATAATCTATCTCGATGCCTGTCTCAGCAAAAACACGATAGATAATTTCAGGAATCAGCCCCAAAGCCCTCTTCCCCGGCTCAATTATTATGTTATGGGAATGACTAACAGCACCAAACACTATCTGTTTTTGAGGGACTGACAGGCTAGGGGAGGTATCAGCCTGCGCAGGTGTAGCCAGAAGACAGCAACAGAAAACAGACAACAGACAAAACTGAATAGAAAATATCCTGCGTCTCTGGGTTGCTCGCCTCGGGCGCGGGACGATAGACCCGAGACAGGCGACCTGTTCGAAGGTCTGCTCTAGCCGGTTCCGCAGTCCTTTTTCCTGCACTGCCCTATAGAGCTCCTGCCTGCGGTCAAAGAAGAGATTGATCAGGCCAGCCGACACCTCAGTTTTCTGATGATTTCTGGTTATCGAGATACCCAAGAGGGGGGAGATCGAACGGGCCGCAAGGGGGGTAGGCTCGCGTCGTATTTGATTGTGTTGTTGGTGCTTGTTACTCACTGACTGCATCATCCTAGCCCTTAGTCCCAGAGCTCATCAAACGCATGATGTTTGTCCCTATGCCCTGAGCGCATTTTACGGACAGTTGAATGAATTCAGAATATTAGATATTCAGCGACGGCTGCTAAGCTCTGCCGGTATGATTAGGCAAGCGAATCAAGCTGCTAGGGGACCTGAGTAATCCCTCTCGGTGAGATAATCCAGCCTCAGTGATCATCACTACGAAATCTCAATGGATCTACTGTTTTGCACCAATATCGAGCACAAAAGCAAACGCTGCCTGACTCGGCGCAAGAAGTTTCTCGCTGGGATAGGTTAGTAGCCGCAGCGAGCGTTAGAGAGATCCCCGCTTCATAGCGCAGGTCTAGGGAATTTTATACTTTTTAAAATCGTCTAGTGGCCGCTAGATCTTGATCGCGTTTCTAATAAAATCACCGACGCTGGCCACTAACTTTTCATCGAGATCCCTGCCGAGTTCCAACTTCCTTTTCGGGTAGCCCCAAGTATGATTATTGAACGCCCTGTCGAGATAGGTCAGCAGCAGAGAGTGGATAACGTCGGCGGTGCGCTGCACATCCAGGTCGCGGCGAAACTCACCACTGCCGATGCCGATTTCCAGTAGATCGATGAAACGCTTGCGCCAGAGCTTATAGGCGCGCCTGAAAATGGGCAAGTACTGCTCCAGATCACCGCGTGAGCCGCTGATGAAGAACTCGAGTATGGGGTTTTTCCTCACGATATCGAAAACTTCGGTGAACATGTTTTCCATTTCTTGCAGGGGGTCACCGAGACAGGCGGCCTGTGTGGACGTCTGCTCTAGCCAACTCCGCAGTTCTTGTTCCAACACTGCCTCATAGAGCCCCTGTTTGCTGTCAAAGAAGCGATAGATCAGACCCGCCGATACCCCGGCTTGCCGAGCAATCTTGGCTATCGAGCTGCGATGGTAGCCGTGCAGGGGGAAGATCTCACGGGCGGCCAAGAGAATACGCTCGCGCCTCATTTGACTCTGTTGTTCGCGTTTGTTACTTACTGACTGCATCATCCTAGTCCCTGAACTCATCAAACTGCATGATGTTTGTCCCTATGCCCTGAGCTGATCTTACGGATAACTCGCTGAATAAATCATATTCAATATTCAGCGAACGACCTCTAATCTCTGCCGATATCGTTGAGCAAGTAAACGCAGTCAGTGGTGAAAGTATGGTCTATAAAGTCATTCTGTGGAGTAGCGGTAACGCGGGTCTCAATGCCCTGCGCGCGATTATGAATCACCCCGAGTTGGAACTGGTGGGAGTGGTGGTCAATGATCCCGCCAAAGCCGGCATGGATGCGGCTGAGCTCTGTGGCCTGAATCAGGTCAGTGGCATTACCGGTCTGAAACACAGCGGTATTATCGCCACCACCGACTTCCAGGCGCTGCTGGATCGAGGGGCTGACTGTGTCTGCTACACGGCGGCGGGCAGTGATCGCTTCTACGAGGCCATGGTGGACCTGAAGGCGATCCTGTCCGCGGGTATCAACGTTGTCTCGTCTTCGGTGATACAGGTCTTCCCCGAGCACTCCATCCCTGAATTTCTTGAACCGATCAAAGCCGCCTGTGAGATACATAAGGTGAGCTTTCTCGGCTCTGGTATTGACCCAGGTTTTGCCCATGACATCATGCCGCTGATGCTCTCCGGTTTATCGGAGCACTGGCATGAGATCCGCATGCAGGAAATCGTCAATCACGCCAGCAACGACCAGGGGGATACCGTTATCCTGCGCGAGATGATGGGTTTCGGTAAACCCATGGACCACCTACCCTACCTGCTGGATGAGGGTATTCTGTCGCTGGCCTGGGGCGACACCATTCGCTTGGTAGCGGCTGGTGTCCGCCTGCAACTCGATGATATCAAGGAGAGCTACCAGCGCTTGCCGGCCGAGCGCGACCTTGAAACCCGTGTTGGCACTATTGAAAAAGGCACCTGTGCGGCGCTGCGCTTCGAGGTGAAGGGGTATGTTGATGGTCACACGCCGATTGTGTTGGAACATGTGACGCGCATGTGCGACGACATAGCGCCGGACTGGCCTCAGGGCAAAGGCTATAAAGTCATCGTCGAGGGCGAGCCGCGCATGGAAATCTCCAGGGACACGGCGGACCAATATGATGGCGATCACGCCGCCGG
>Ga0209396_1001336_pt1 | contig 27539 bp, 18 predicted proteins | sample GOMGulsemesocosm_6_FD_184638 | JGI IMG/M metagenome (GOLD analysis project Ga0209396, IMG submission 184638) | Methane-oxidizing microbial communities from mesocosms in the Gulf of Mexico - GOM8C Gulf of Mexico (SPAdes) (version 2) | ecosystem: Environmental > Aquatic > Marine > Cold seeps... | reverse complement strand
GCCTAATTCATCTCTACTGCAAGCTTTTGATGATTTAGGCTAAACGCCTAATTCATCTCTACTACAATCTTTTGATGATTTAGGCTAAACGCCTAATTCATCTCTACTGCAAGCTTTTGATGATTTAGGCTAGACGCCTAATTCATCTCTACTACAAGCTTTTGATGATTTAGGCTAAACGCCTAATTCATCTCTACTACAATCTTTTGATGATTTAGGCTAAACGCCTAATTCATCTCTACTGCAAGCTTTTGATGATTTAGGCTAAACGCCTAATTCATCTCTACTGCAAGCTTTTGATGATTTAGGCTAGACGCCTAATTCATCTCTACTAAATGGCATCCAGAGCATCGGCAAGCTTAACCACTCCGATAATTTCCATGCCAGCCACCCCGCCTTTTGGCACATTTCCTTTAGGCACTATCGCCCGTTTAAAGCCGTGTTTGGCGGCCTCGCGGATACGCTCTTGTCCATTGGGCACTGGACGAATTTCACCAGATAATCCCACCTCACCTATCACCATCAGATCTTGATCCAACACTTGGCTTTTAAAGCTAGAAACAACGGCTAACAACAGCGCTAAATCCGCGCTGGTCTCTAATACTTTGACTCCGCCTACCACATTCACAAATACATCTTGATCACCCATATGCAAACCGCCGTGACGGTGTAACACCGCCAGTAACATCGCTAGGCGATTGCTGTCTAAGCCAACGGTGATGCGTCTGGGATTGCTCATATGAGACTCATCAACCAGTGCTTGTATCTCAACCAATAATGGCCGCGTACCCTCCCAAACGACCATTACTACGCTGCCAGAGCTCGGCTCTTCACCGCGACTTAAGAATATTGAGCTTGGATTTTTCACCTCCTTAAGTCCTGTCTCCAGCATGGCAAACACGCCCAATTCATTCACCGCACCAAAACGGTTTTTATGACTGCGCAAAGTGCGAAAACGACTATCGGCAGAACCCTCTAATTGTAGCGAGCAGTCAATGATATGCTCTAACACTTTAGGTCCTGCAAGTGCCCCATCTTTGGTGACATGCCCCACTAAAAACAGAATGGTATTGGTCTGCTTGGCAAAGCGCGTTAACTCCGCGGCCGATTCACGCACTTGTGAGACAGACCCTGGCGCAGATGTCACCTCCGACATATGCATCACTTGAATCGAGTCAATCACAATCACTTTGGGTTTTAACTGCCTCGCTGTTTCACAAATTGCCTCTACGCTAGTCTCTGACAGCATGCTCAGATTATCAGGTTGCAGCTTTAAACGGTTAGCACGCATCGCCACTTGCTGCAGCGATTCTTCACCAGTGACATACAAAGTAGAAACATTCGCAGCCAGATGCGCCATCACTTGTAGTAACAAAGTAGACTTACCAGCTCCGGGATGACCACCTATTAAAATAGCAGAACCTGGTACTAAACCGCCCCCGAGCACACGATCTAATTCAGAACTACCACTGGGCAATCTTGGCATTTGGGTTAAATCGACCGCTGATAGGTTAATCACTCTGTCGGTAGTCTTACCTACATAACCATCAAAACGTGGCTTAGCTTGTGCAGTTACCGCCCCTAAACGCACTTCTGTGACTGTGTTCCACTCTTTACAAGCGCTGCACTGTCCCTGCCACTTTGCATAATCTGCTCCGCAGTCACCACAAACAAATGCCGTTTTAACCTTTGCCATTTAACAACCTATACCCGTTTTTAATTTTTTATTAGCTTACAGATAATAAAAGGCCCCGTCAGAACTATCTAACAGGGCCCTATATTTCTTAGCTTTATAGCTTATAGCTTATAGCTTATAGCTTATAGCTTATAGCTTGTAGCTTATAGCTTATAGCTTATTTATGATATTGAGCGCTAAACTCATGCACGGCATCAACAAATACTTTCGCGTGTTCAGGATCGGCAAACTGATGGATACCGTGGCCTAAGTTGAACACGTGCCCATTGCCTGTACCAAAGTCTGCTAACAAGTTTTTAACTTCAGAACGAATACGCTCAGGGGGTGCATAAAGCACGCTTGGATCCATGTTGCCTTGTAGAGCAACTTGATTACCTACTCTAGCGCGCGCACCAGATAATGTGGTTGTCCAATCAAGCCCTAGCGCATCGGCGCCCGTTGCTGCCATTTGTTCTAACCACTGACCACCATTTTTAGTGAAAAGAATCACCGGTACTGGGCGGCCATCCGCTTCACGGATAAGACCTGAGACAATCTTTTGCATGTATTTAAGCGAGAACTCAGCGTACATTTCACCGCTTAATACGCCGCCCCAAGTATCAAATATTTGTACCGCTTGTGCGCCCGCAAGAATTTGCTGGTTAAGATAATCGATGACAGACACGGCTAGCTTATCTAATAATTCATGCATCACTTCAGGCGTTGCATACATCATCTTCTTAATGTGGCGGAAATCTTTTGATGAACCGCCTTCAACCATGTAAGTCGCCAGTGTCCAAGGACTACCAGAGAATCCGATTAAGGGCACACGACCACTGAGTGCAGTGCGGATTTCAGTCACAGCATTCATCACATAATCAAGATCTGTCGCCGCATTAGGTACCCGCAGGTCACTGACATCCGCTGCTGTTCTTAGGACTTTTCTAAATTTAGGCCCTTCACCTTCTGCAAAGTAAAGACCTAAGTCCATCGCATCGGGAATTGTCAAAATATCAGAGAAAAGAATCGCCGCATCTAAGTCAAAACGCTCTAGCGGTTGCAGTGTAACTTCACAAGCTAGCTCACGGTTTTTACACAGCGAGAGGAAATCCCCAGCGCTAGCGCGAGTCGCTTTATATTCAGGTAAATAGCGACCTGCTTGGCGCATCATCCATACAGGAGTGACATCAACGGGTTGGCGCATTAAAGCGCGTAAGAAACGATCGTTTTTTAATTCTGTCATCTATCAGGTTCTCAATATGTCTAGCTAATTGTTAACAACAAGCATCACCTAGATTTGGCCTGTGTTATTTATGGGCGTATTCTACCGATTAATGGTTAACATTTCCCATAAAATTAACTTTCAACGACAAGCAGAGGGAAGATTGATGATTTTGATCAAGGTTTATTAGTCTAACGAGGGATGATCGTTATTATTTTCTAAAACTAACGCTATCAAATGATATCACCATTACTTTCAAGGAAACCTTTCACAGCACTTAATACCGCTTCAGGTTGTTCTTTATGAGGCATATGGCCACAGTCTTTTAACAGTACCGTCTGTGCAACTCCTGCTGTGTTTTCTGCAATATATATAGGAAATGCTATAGAACCGTATTGGTCATTGTCACCGTGAATGACCAAAACAGGACAGCTCACGCTACCGATATATGGCTCTAAGCTCCAGTTTTGGAACGTTGAGGACAACCAAACATTACTCCAGGCGCCTAATACCCATTGCGCTTTTGTACCATGCCACTTTACTAAGCGTTCCAGCTGACCAGGCTGGGCAAACATTTTCATTGCAGCTGAGATTCCCTTTAGGGTCAGCGCTTGCACAAAAGCCTGGGCCGACACAGTGATTACAGCCTCACAACGAGGATCACTTGAGGCTATGTTAATTGCCATACCACCACCAACACTGTGCCCTAAAAGAGCATATCTACGAATAGATAGATGCTTTATTATCGCGGGAAAATATTGAGTAGCTTCCTCTTCTATAAAGGATATAGAAGGCTGATCAGTACGAGCATCGGACAGGCCGAAGCCTAAGCGGTCATAAGCTATAACGCATCGAGAAAGTCTTTGCGCCAATAGTAACGGAAAGTTTTTCCATAGACTAACGCAGCCTAGTGAATCATGCAGCAATATCAGGGGCGATTGAGTACCCGCAAATTCTGGCGTCCAACGCTTTACGTATAAACTGCCTGCGCCAACAACGACTTTAAATTCTTCAACTTTTGTAGTGATCCCCATCCGTTTATCAATCCTTTGCACTTTGGCTCAAAGCAACTTCCATTTTAAAATAGGCAACTTCTTCTTTATAAAACCGCTCACTGCTCTGATGCATACCAAAGCGCTTATAAAACCCTAACGCCGACTCTCTTGCATCGCACCAAAAAATATTGGCAGGTGTTTTTTTCAAAGCGTCAATAATATGCAGCAACATCGAGGAGCCTATGCCCTGGTTTTGATAACGGCTATCGGTGGCGAATTTACGCAAGCGCGCTTTATTTGTAGCGAAATACACAGAAGCGACACAGACTAACACACCGTCAATATATGCTCCAAAGTGCAGACCATCAACATCACCCTCGACATGACAATATTCAGGCAATTTATCTGGCCACAATACACGATGACGAAGCGCAATTGTCTGCTGCCAATCAATACTACGAATTTCCATATTACTGTACTCTGTACTTCCACTCCCATAATCTAAGGCCTAATTGTGAAATCACAGCGCATAGCGCATAGCTAAGTATAACCAACCAGCCACAAAAAAAGGGCTAGCGCCCTTTTTTATTCTAAAACCCGCTTACACTTGCATGTAATCCATAATACCTTCAGCCGCCTTACGACCTTCAGCAATCGCTGTTACCACTAGATCAGATCCTCTCACCATATCGCCACCGGCAAATACTTTATGATTTGAGGTCTGGAAAGCGAACTCGCCTTTCTCAAGTGCTATAACACGACCATCTGTTTCAAGGTTGATGCCAATCTCACTCATCCACGGGGCTGGAGAAGGTCTAAAACCAAAGGCAACAAGGATCACATCTGCAGCAATGATCTGCTCAGACCCCTCAACGACTTCTGCGCGTCTACGACCGTTTTCATCCGGTTCGCCCATTTGCGTGAGCACTACTTTAAGGCCTGTCACTTTACCGTTTTCACCCACCACTTCTACCGGCTGGCGATTAAACTTAAAGACAACACCTTCTTCTTTGGCGTTGACAACTTCACTTTTAGAGCCCGGCATATTGGCGCGGTCACGTCGATAGGCACATGTCACTGACTGTGCCCCTTGTCGAATAGCGGTACGGTTACAGTCCATGGCGGTATCTCCACCGCCTAATACGATCACCCGCTTGCCTGCTAAATTAACAAAGTCAGCCGGATCTTTTTCGTAACCTAAATGATGATTGGCATTGGAGATCAAGTACGGAAGCGCTTCGTGCACACCCGCTAAATTTTCACCAGGGAAGCCGCCCTTCATATACGTATAAGTACCCATACCTAAAAAGACCGCATCGTACTCTTCAATCAAATCGCTGATTTTCACATCGACACCGACATCGGTATTTAGCTTAAACTCAACACCCATTTCAGTGAACATCTCACGACGGCGTTGCATAACGGTTTTTTCGAGTTTAAATTCAGGAATACCAAAAGTTAACAATCCACCAATTTCTGGGTGTTTGTCAAAGACTACCGGCGTTACACCGTTGCGTATTAATACGTCAGCACAGGCAAGTCCCGCAGGACCTGCACCAATTACTGCAACGCGTTTATCGGTTTTAACCACGTTGTCTAAGTTTGGCTTCCAGCCCATCGCCATCGCTGTATCAGTGACGTATTTTTCGACGGAACCAATAGTGACCGCACCAAAGCCATCGTTAAGCGTACAAGCGCCTTCACAGAGACGATCTTGCGGGCATACTCGACCACAGACTTCAGGCAGAGAGTTAGTCTGGTGAGAAAGTTCAACTGCTTCAATGATATTGCCCTCAGACACTAGCTTCAACCAGTCTGGGATATGGTTGTGCACTGGGCACTTCCAGGAGCAATACGGGTTGCCACAATCAAGACAGCGGTGTGACTGCTTAGCCGCACGCGCAGGCTTGAAGGGCTCGTATATTTCAGCGAAACGCTCTTTGCGTACTTCGGCCTCAATTTTTACCGGCCCTTTGCGAGACAGGTCTAAAAATTGAAAATCATTGTTTAATCGGGTAGCCATTTTATTACCTCTAAGAGCTTCAAAAACACTCTCTATAATTCGCTCAAGATAAGAGCTGCCAAGCAGCTCTCTCAATATATCACAACGGTTATTGGCCGTTGCGCAGCCGTTATTCCTGCCTGACTCTCATATTGGTTAGCAGCTTAGTTAAGCTGGCAGCCTTAGGCTTAACCAACCAGAAGTTATGTATTAAATCTTCTAGATTTTGATACAACTCACTTCCCCATTCACTGCTTGTCTCTTCAACAAACTCTTTAAGAACTCCGCGCAAGTGATTGCGGTACTCTTCCATAGCTTCAGTGTGAATCCGCTGGATATCCACCAACTCGTTGTTGTACTTATCAATAAATGACTTATCGTCATCGTAGACGTAGGCAAAACCGCCAGTCATACCCGCACCGAAGTTATGCCCAGTTGGCCCAAGTACTACTACTAGTCCGCCGGTCATGTATTCACAACAGTGATCGCCTGCACCTTCTATAACCGCGTGCACCCCTGAATTACGCACACCAAAACGCTCACCTGCACGACCTGATGCAAACAGTTTTCCGCCAGTTGCGCCATACAGGCAAGTATTACCGATGATTGCGGTTGATTCCATGTTGGCAGTTTTGAAAGTGTTGATCACAATCTTACCGCCCGTCATGCCTTTACCGACATAATCGTTAGCATCACCTTCTAGAAAGAGGTTTTGTCCCCCCGCATTCCAGACGCCAAATGACTGACCCGCGTGACCGGTAAATCTAAAGTTGATCGGCGTTTTGCTCATACCGTGATCGCCGTGGTTACGGGCAATCACACCCGAGGTTCGAGCGCCTACAGAACGGTCACAATTGGTAATTTTAAACTGCCAATCGCCACCTGTTTTAGCTTTGATAGCTCCAGTAGCAGCGTCTTGCATTTGGGTATTTAGGCCACCTTCATCGTAGGGGTTGTTGCGCTCAACCTGACAAGTATGCGGCATGCTTGGATCTACACCACCATCGGAGATGATAGGCCCTAGATCCAAATTCTTCTGCCGATTTGTCTTGCCTTCAATCACATCTAATAAGTCAACCCGACCGACTAGCTCTTCTAAGGTTCTAACCCCTAGATAAGCCATCCACTGTCGTGTCTCTTGTGCGACAAAGGTAAAGAAATTTTTAACCATCTGCACGGTGCCGCGGAAAAACTCTTCACGCAGCTCTTCATTTTGTGTGGCAACACCGGTAGCACAATTATTGAGATGACAAATTCGTAAGAACTTACAACCTAAAGCGACCATTGGCATAGTGCCAAAACCGAAGCTCTCTGCACCTAAAATAGCTCCTTTAACGACATCTAGACCGGTTTTTAAGCCACCGTCTGTCTGTAATCGGATGCGCCCGCGCAATTGGTTACCACGCAGTGATTGGTGTGTATCCGACAGGCCAAGCTCCCATGGAGAGCCCGCATGATGGATAGATGTCATAGGGGATGCCGCTGTACCGCCATCATAACCGGAGATAGTAATCAAATCCGCATAGGCTTTTGCAACGCCACAGGCAATAGTGCCGACCCCTGGTCTTGATACCAACTTGACCGAGACTAAGCCCTCAGGGTTGATCTGTTTCAAATCAAAAATTAGCTGCGCTAAATCTTCGATCGAGTAGATATCGTGATGTGGTGGGGGCGATATTAGCGTTACGCCCGGCACTGAAAAACGCAATCGAGCGATTAGCTCGTTCACTTTAGCACCTGGCAGCTGACCACCTTCACCTGGCTTCGCACCTTGAGCTACTTTAATCTGCATTACATCGGCATTGATCAAGTATTCAGGTGTGACCCCAAAGCGGCCAGAGGCAATTTGTTTGATCTTAGAACGTCTAATAGTCCCGTGACGCGCAGGGTCTTCACCACCTTCACCAGAGTTAGAGCGCCCACCGAGCTCGTTCATCGCTGTTGCCAGTGCTTCATGAGCCTCTGGAGACAAAGCGCCGAGTGACATCGCCGCAGAGTCAAAACGTCGCAAGATGTTTTCAACCGGCTCTACTTCTGTGATTTCCAGAGCTTGCTGGCTATCACTGAGCTTTAACATATCACGCAGTGTCGCCACATCACGTTTGTTGACTAAGTCGGCGTATTTTTGATAGATTTTGCTATCGCCGCTCTTAACTGCCTCGTGAATAGTAGTGACCACATCAGGATTATAAGCGTGGTATTCACCATCAAACTTATATTTGAATAAACCACCCGATCTAATAGGTTTACGGGCCAACCAAGCTTCTTTGGCTAATACTTTTTGATCGTTTTCAAAATCTGTAAATTGAGCACCTTCAATACGACTGCTAACACCTTTGAAACACAGCTCAGTAATTTGTGTACTTAAACCTACCGCTTCAAACAATTGCGCACCGCGATAACTGGCAATGGTTGAGATACCCATTTTGGACAAGATTTTCATCAGGCCTTTGTTGATACCTTTACGGTAGTTCTCATGACTAGCCAATGGATCTAATGGCAACTCATCACTCTCACAAAGATCACGTAAGACCCGATACACTAAGTAAGGGTAGACAGCCGTTGCACCAAAGCCAAATAACACTGCAAATTGGTGTGAATCTCTCACAGTACCTGTTTCTACCACGATGTTTGAGTCACAGCGCAAGCCTTCATCAACCAAACGACGGTGCACTGCCCCCGTTGCCATAGCCGCAGGAATTGGGATACAGCCTTTAGCGAGATGTGCATCAGAGAGAATGATAATTACATGCCCGGCACGTACTTCTGCCTCGGCCTTATCCACAGCTGCAATTAATGCCTGCTCTAGGGATAACTCTGCTGGGTTGTAGTTCAAGTCTATTGTCGCTACGGAGAAACCCTTGTAAGAATTGTCTCGCAGACGGCGAAACTTACTGGCAGAAAGCACCGGCGTGGTCAAAATAATACGTCTGGCGTGCTCAGGGCTCTCTTCAAACAAGTTGAGTTCTGCGCCTATGCAGGTTTCTAGTGACATCACTATCGCTTCACGCAATGGATCTATCGGTGGGTTGGTAACTTGCGCAAACTGCTGTCTGAAATAGTCGTAAAGCGAGCGCTCTTGGTTAGACAAAACCGCCATAGGTTTGTCATCGCCCATTGAACCTATCGCTTCCATGCCCGTTTCACCAAGGGTACGGATGATCTGATCGCGCTCTTCAAAGGTGACCTGGAACATTTTCATGTGGGTCTTAACTTCTTCGGGAGACATATCTCTGAACGACTGGGATTCTTCCGTTAAGTTGAACGTCTGCTCTAAGCGCAGTGCGTTATCACGCAGCCACTTTTTATAGGGCTTTTGCACTTTCAGCTTATTATCGACGTCAGCGGTGTGCAGGATTTCACCGTTTTGAGTATCTACTGCTAGAATTTGGCCGGGACCAACACGCCCTTGTGCCACGATGTCCTCAGGCTTGTAATCAAAAACACCGATTTCAGAGGCTGTACAGATGAACCCTTGCTTAGTGATCACCCAACGTGACGGACGCAAGCCGTTTCTATCGAGCATACATACTGCAAAGCGACCATCGGTGATAACCATTCCGGCCGGTCCATCCCATGGCTCCATGTGCATCGAGTTATACTCGTAAAAAGCACGTAAGCTAGTATCCATAGTATCGACGTTCTGCCACGCAGGCGGAATAATAGTACGCACAGCGCGATATAAATCCATACCCCCGGTGAGTAGGAATTCCAGCATGTTATCCATGGAAGAGGAATCAGAGCCTGTTGAGTTAACAATAGGTTGAAGCTCATCGAGGTTATCGATTAGCGGCGTAATAAATTTCTTGGCACGTGCCTTAGCCCAGCTACGGTTACCTTCAATAGTGTTAATTTCACCATTGTGCGCCAACAATCTAAAAGGTTGCGCAAGCGGCCAACGCGGTGCGGTATTGGTCGAGAAACGCTGATGATATGTACAGACAGCCGTCTCTAGTCTTGGGTCTGCTAAATCACGATAATAAGTGGCGATATCTGCTGGCATTGTCAGCCCTTTGTAAGAGATAACTTTCTCTGACAATGTGCAAATATAAAAATCGCTATCTTCTGACAGCGCCAACTCTATCTTGCGCCGTGCGACAAACAAACTGACACTAAACTCTGTGGGAGTTTGCGAAATAGGTTCGACAAATACTTGCTCAATACGCGGCTCATGCTCTTTGGCAATTGGCCCTAAACAGCTATCGTCTGTTGGGACAACACGCCATGTTTTAACCTGCAAGTTTTGTTCAGCTAACGCTTTATTCATCTTCTCGCGAGCAGTATTGGCCCTGATCGGGTCTTGCGACAAAAACACCATACCTACGGCATAGGTGGATGCTAAGTTAATGGAAAATTCTTCACTGACTGCTGCTCGCAAGAAAGTATCTGGAATTTGTAACAGTAAACCACAACCGTCTCCGGTTTTACCATCGGCAGCAATACCACCGCGATGGGTCATGCAAACTAATGCTTCTATGGCTTTTTCTAACAGTTCATGACTAGCGCGTCCTTCAAGGTGGGCCATTAACCCAAAACCACAGTTATCCTTGAATTCATCCGCGCGATAAAGACCTACACTCATAAATTAACTACACTCAATAAGTTCTTAAGAATCAACCCCTTATCGCATTATTATAGTATTATCAAGCTGATTGCATCGATTGAAAGGGGAGCGCTAGTGTACACATCTATAGAGGTAGGGACAATTTATATGCGAGTATCTCACCGATAAACAACAATACTTAACGGTTTTTGATGGATTTTAAGAACAATTAACTATAAGAGAAAAGATTCACACTATTTTTTAATGGCATTTGAGATGCTTTTTATGCTTTTAATCCATGGTTTCAAGGCTTTAAGCTTCGCCGGTAATGCACTCTTAGCGGCATTTGCACTCGCTCTCGTAGGATATTGACCATAAACAACAACATACCAAGGCTTTCCTTTTAAAGTTGCTTTAAAGTGTCGCATTTTCTCACTGTTTGGCATATTTTTCAAAAAGCCTGCAATCCCCGCTTGAGAACGCGTACCTAGTAGCTGTAGCGTAAAACCATTAATAGGCCAAGATTTTAGTACTTGCACATTCAGCTCTGCATTTGCGAAGCCTAAAGGCTTATCAACCGCTACTTGCTTTTCAATTTTAGCCAGCTGTGCCCCTGTGTCTACTCCCGCTAACTTCACACTACGCACTGCTTTGTCTGGCACAACAGCAGCGTTGATACTACTTTCTTGAACCACGACTGATTGGACTTCCCTCGACTGCACCACCGCTAGCGATTCGGAGGATATATTCTGCTTCAGTACTCTCGTTAATTCACTGAAACTCTGCTCGATAGTCTTTTCTTTAACTTTTGCAATGACCTCAGTGCTAACAGCATCCTTAACTACTTCCTTAACTACGTCCTTAATAACCTTTGGTTGCTCAACTGCGACTTTAACAGCCGCTATTTCAATAGCGGCTTCATTTTGTTCTTTAGCCGCATTTACAGCTTCTAGCGGCTCTTGTGCTTTTTCAACATCCACTTTAACTGGTTTAATAGCAGGTTTTACCAATGGGGTCACTGCTGTTTTGGAAATATCTGCCAATTCTCTATTAGTTTGTTCTTGCGCGATAGCTACTTCATCTTTGACGCCTTCCAGCACTATCTCTGATGTTCTCTGTTGCGCTTGATCAGCTAACTCGACCTCCACCTTATCTGGCTGATCAAGGACCGTTACCGGCTCTATGCTTGCTGTCGCGGCTACCGGCAGAGCGTCTTCTATAAATTCTTGCTTAGATTCTGTACGCACTGTTTCAATCAACAGTTCTTGTGCTTCTATTTGACCCGCTAAATTCCGGATCTCCTGCTGTAGCTCTTGGGCCCTATCAGTATGTTGCTCTAACTCGCTAACAATCGTCTGCTGTATCTCCTCAGGCTCTACGGTAACGACTGCTAAATCTAAACTTTGAGAGCTTTGCTTGCCCTCTTCCAACAAGCTCTCATCAGAGAAATACTGCCAGGAAGAAACAGTAATAATGGCCGTCAGAATGACAGCAATACCAATAATATGTGGGACGGGTAAAATTGTATTTTTACCATTGAGAATTATTTTCCCAGACTTGATCATCTCGTTGGTAAGCTGCAATATTAGCCCCGGATAACCCTGTGATTTAAGGAATATATCGGTCAGTTGCTTGGCGCTGAAATCTCCACCGCGCACAAAGCTTAACTGAATAAACTCTTCTGTCTCTAAACGACTAAATGGATTAAGTATTTCATGGTGAACGATATCTGACAGACTAGGATCGACGACTTGATCAGATACTCGGGTGACTATATCGGTCGAGCCAGCCAGCATGATGCTGATCTCATTTTGGCTGGCTTGTATTAAATTTAGCAGGCTTTGTAAAGCTTCATCCCCTAGGAAATCTGCGTTGTCAATCGAGAGTAATATTTTGCGCTTTAGCGTGGCTAACGTGTCTATTTTCTGCTGGAAAGCGCTGAGTAAATCAACGCCAATCTCTTCGTCATGCTCTTCGTTATTTGGAAAGACTTCATCAATGGCATTGTTGAGTATTTGCAATAACTTATCGTGACTTGTCACTCCCTTTATTTCAAGAGATAAAATAAAGACGTCACTCTCTGCGACTTGTTGATGCAATTGCTTAACGACAGTACTGACACCGGCACCAACAGGCCCAGCTAACATCATAAAAACATTCGAGAAACGGAGCAAATGTGCAAGTTTATCTACTAACTGCAATCTCGAGGGAGGCTCGAAATACAAATTATCTGACATTAAACCGTTTCCTTATAAACTATTAATGAGTAGCAGTGCTACCTATTGCTAATGTTTGCTTTAGCAGTGCCATATCGAAGTTATCAGTCACTGTTGCGCGGCCCAATTGCTCAATCAGCACCAATCTAATGCTGCCATCTAATACTTTCTTATCGACACTCATTAAATCGATAAAAGCATCTATCGACATATCTGTTGGCGGTAAGATTGGTAGCTTTGCTGCCAAAAATAACGATTTTGTTCTTTCAAGCAGCTCACACTCTATCCAGCCTAAGCGAAATGAGAGATCTAAGGCCATAACAGTACCGGCAGCGACAGCCTCACCGTGCAACCAATTTCCATACCCTTGGTGGGTTTCAATGGCGTGACCAAAGGTATGTCCTAGATTAAGCCAGGCTCTAATCCCTTGTTCTGTCTCATCTTTTGCCACGACTTCTGCTTTTATTTCACAAGAACGCATGATAGCGTAACACAACGCCTGTGGGTCTTTATTCACTAGCAATTCGATATTCTGTTCTAACCATAGAAAAAAATCAGCATCGTAAATCAACCCGTATTTGATGATTTCTGCAATGCCGGCAGCCACTTCTCTGTCTGGTAAGGTGGCAAAAAAATCGATATCAGCAACCACCAACTGCGGTTGGTAAAAAGCACCAATCATGTTTTTACCCAGAGGGTGATTGACCCCTGTTTTCCCGCCGACAGATGAATCAACTTGCGAGAGTATCGTGGTGGGTATCTGAATAAAATTAACACCGCGCTGGTAAGAGGCTGCTGCAAAACCCGTCATATCGCCAACAACCCCACCACCTAGTGCTATCAAAGTGGTATTGCGATTATGCTTCGAGGTTAACAGCGCGTCAAAGATACGATTAACATAATCGAGATTTTTGAATTGCTCACCATCGGGGAGGATTACATTTTGCACATCAAAACCTTTAAGTATTTTAGTCAAACGCTCAAGATAATGCGGTGCAATTGTTTCATTGGTGACAACCATTACTTGTTTGGATTTTATATAACGGCTGATCTCACATTGCTGCAAGACACCTGAACCGACAAATATAGGGTAACTACGCTCACCAAGTTCGACTCTTAAAGAGTTCAATCTCTATCTCCAATGCTGTAAATCGTGATCAATTTCAAGTGAATATTTAATATGTTTATAAAAACACTACTGCAAATAGTTATCTATAAAAATCACACTAAACTGAAGAATACAGTTTAGATATACAAATAACCAGAGTCTGTTTAGTTAATTAAGTATATTATTTTCTTGGATTTTTTTTATGATTTCAGTGACAACTGCTCGCGGGTGTCGTTTATCTGTCTGGATAATCAAGTCGGCAACCTCATCGTACAAAGGCTCTCTCACCTCCATTAAGGCACTCAGCACCGCACGTGGGGAATCTGCTTGCAGTAATGGTCTATTCTTATCTTTGGCTGTTCTTTCAAGCTGTTGCTCTACTGTGGTTTGCAAATAAACAACGAACCCTCTAGCGGCTAAATTGATTCTGTTGTGCTTGAGTAAAACGGCTCCACCGCCAGTGGCTACGATACATGAGCTTAGCAGGGTTATTTCATCGATAGTCTGCTCTTCACGCAAACGAAAGCCTTGCTCTCCCTCAATATCAAAAATCCAAGGGATATTAGCACCAGCTCGTTCTTCGATGACCTTATCGATATCATAAAAAGGGGAGTTTAATTCTTTGGAAAGCAATAAACCAATGGTACTTTTTCCGGCACCCATCGGGCCGACGAGGAATATATTCAATCTAAACCTTAATTAGTATTCAAACTTTCTCGAATCAGTTTAGGTGTTATAAATATGAGTAACTCATTTTTTGTCTCACTTTTGCGCGTTTGGCGAAAGAGAGCACCAATTACTGGCAAATCTCCTAATACAGGAGTTTTAGCAATTGAATTGGTTATTTCGTTACGGTAAACACCACCTAGCACAATAGTATCACCATCTTTAACAATCACAGATGTTTTTAAGAAGTTTTTATTAATACTCACTTCACCATTTGGCAAAACTGAGCCGACAGAATCTTGTGTCAACTCCAAATCAAGAGAGACTCTATCTCCAGGCGTAATCTGCGGCGTAACTTTAAGAGACAACACTACGTCTTTAAACGAAATAGTCGGCGTTCCGTCATCGATGACAACATAAGGTAACTCTTGACCCGATTCAATCTCAGCAGGTTGACCATTAGTGGTTATCACTTTCGGCTGAGATACAATCTCGGCATCACCGGTAGAGCTTAATGCTGAGATTTCAGCCCCCAGTTGTAAACCGTTTTGACTGATATAACCAAGACGCAGCGCCGACTGTGCCGTCACTCCCAAATCAACCGCTAGCGGAACAGAACCTGCAATCGTATCTAAACTACCATCCGAGCCCCCACCAATACCAAAATCGCCATCACTATAACCTAGCCCCCAACGCACACCCAGCTCTTTGCTAATATCATTGGTTGCAACCACTAGTTTAGCTTCGATCATTATTTGAGAGACCGAAACATCAAATTTACTCAGCGTATTGCGAATCACCGCCAATTGCTTTTGCGTCTCGCGCACCATCAATACGTTGGTTGCATCGTCCGCCAATACAAAACCTCTTTTTGATATCAAACTAGCCTCTTCAAGACGTGTTTTCATCTCTGAAGATCTGCGATAATTGACTTGGATAAAATCAGTTTCAATTGGCTGCAGCTCTTCAACTTGCTTTCGCCCTTCGAGTTCTATTCGCTCGCGCTCGGCCAGTTTTTCTGCCGGTGCCACCAACAATACATTGCCTACCAAGCGTTTATCCAGGCCTCTAGTTTTAAGCACTAAATCTAATGCTTGATCCCAGGGAACCCCCTGCAGACGTAACGTAATAGTACCTGAAACACTATCATCGACTACTAAGTTCTTTTGCGCCACCTCAGAAATAATTTGCAATACCGATCTAATACTGACATTTTGAAAATTCAGATCAATCTTCTCTCCTGTAAATGTTTTCCTAGCGCTTAGAGATTTATTGTTACTAGCACTGCGCGAGGTACGCTTTTTAGGCCAAAAATCGACAACAAGCTCACGCCCTACCTGATAGGACTTGAATTTATAGGGTTTAGCATTTGGCTTAATTAGCACACCAGCATTTTGCCCTTGAGTAAAGCTATCGATAAACATCACCGGCGTATTAAAATCTTGTACATCCAGCCTATTGTTTAATTGAGCCGACAACATAGCTCCGGTCAAACTAATTAGCACATTGTTGCCCTCTTCTAGGACTTCAATACCGGCCTTGCCATCTGAGAGCTTAATTTTAACGCGCCCAATGCCGTTTTCAGCTCTTTCAAAATCAATCCCTTGGACTTTAGTACGTTTAATCAATGGTTCATCCGAGATTCTAGCCATCACCGGCGCTGAATCAGCTGCTTGCACGCCGTTTTGAACATTGCTGTCAGCATCCGTCTGATTGGCATCTAGCACCACAAACAGCGAGTTCCCCTCTGCATACGAACTATAATTACTGACACTATTTAGATTGGCAACTAACCTTAAACGCCCTTTCACCTGCACCAGTTCAATGGTTCGCAACTCCTCTAAAAAGACATCTGCTTGAGTCTTTGAAGAGCCATTTTCAACTCCCCACATATCGATTAAGACTCTATCTGGGCTTTTAAGAACAAAGGCTGTGGGAACGGGTGGAGGTCGATCAAAAGACATCTTCAATTCAACTTTACTAGCGCCGAGTTTGCGCACATCAAAGTCAAGTAACAATATGTTCTGCGCCCAGACACTCCCGCTCAAAAACATCCCTGCAAGCAATAATAGCAGGACGACTTCTCTCATGTGAAAACGCAACCCCTGCACCGATAAACGGTTATTTATAATGAACATATGTTCCTATGGCCCCTTTGACTCAACAAGTTCAATACTCCGAGGCCTGGTAATCCAGCCACCCCTACCATTAGATATTGTCTCAATTAACTTAATTTTTTGAGCATTCACTTTAATCACTTTGCCGTGATCAAGCCCCATATAATCGCCTACAGCCACTCTGTGAATTTCTCCATTAGGATCAACTATCAACGCCCAACTTGCGGCTGCGCTTTTACTAATAGTTCCAACCATCGACAAATTTTTAATCGCAAAGCTCTCTAAATAATCCTTAAAACGTGAGTTGTCTGGGGCAGGTGTATTACCCGGATCAACTTGCAGCACAACTTCATCATCATCATCATCTGCGTCAACAGTGAATTTAATCACTGCTAGAAATGGATTTCTTAAAGCAGTGCCCTCGTAAACAAATGCTTCATACGCTTCAAATTCAGGCAGTGATTTTATGGGCCTCGATGGCCTTGCCTGTACTTCTGCCACATACTTAACTAAATCATCTGTTCCCTCTATCCACACACAGCCAGTCAGCGGCACTAATAGAATTGTAGATAAAAATAATGTTTTGAGTGAGGCCCAATTAATCATCATCATTCCGATAGGTTTTTGCGGTTATTGTGATATTAAGCAAGCCTGACTCCCGAGGCGTCAAATTGAAATCATGCAAAGTGACAATCCGCTTAATTGCTGCAATACCGCTGACAAAATTGCCTACCTGATGATAGCTACCACTAGCCGAGATATGAATAGGTAGCTCAATATAATACTGCTCTTTGCGCTCAGGCTGTAATGCCAGAGAATTAATTGTCAAACCCGAAGCAATACCGATATTAGTGATATCTTCAAGCAGCCCCGGCACTTCTTTTTGCGTGGGTAATTGACGCTTAATTTCTTTAAATTGCTCTTCAACATCGGCCATTTGTTTACGCAGCCCTGCCAAATTTGCGACTTGGTTAGAGACCGCTGCATATTGTTTTTTAAGTTTATGTTCTACCCGAATCTTACTTTGTAATACTTTCTCTTTATCGGCGATATAAAAATGCACACCAGCAAAAACAACTAAGGAAAAGAGCAAGATATAGGTGATGAATTTAACACCAACAGGCCAAGTGCCCGCCGTACTTAAATCAAGGTTATTAGGATCGAATCCATTAAAGGAATTCTTAATTTTATCAATCAACTGAACGCCCCTTCGATAGCTGCACATTGAGATTAAAGCTGCGACTTGACTCATTCGCTCCAACCTTAGTAAGGTCTGGCTCACCAAACCATAGTGATGCATTCAAATTACGCATCAACTGGGAGACATCCTGATTTCTATTTGCCAGCCCATTCACTGTTAACTTATCGCCCTGTCGAACCAGAGAGGTGTAGAACAGTTCTTCCGGCAAGACCCGTACTAGCTCATCAAAGTATCGGACGATTAGCGGCCTGTTCCCCTGTAGTGTTTGAATGGTATTTAGCCTAGCTAAGCGCTTCTCTTTGAGTTTCTTGAGGTTTTCTATTTCTTTAATCTTGGTCTTCAGCTGATTAATTTCACTCTGCATAAAACCATTGCGTAGATTTTGTCTTTGCGCTTGCTTATCGATGTACTCGCCAAGACCATAGACAACCACGCCCGCCAAGATAGCGATCAACAACAGTCGAGTAGAGAAGTTTTTTTGAGCTTGTTCATTGCGCTCTTCCCTCCACGCTCTTAAATTAATTTTTACCATGAGCTACCTATTTATCAAAAAATCTAAGCGCTAAGCCACAAGCTTTCACTAAAACAGGCGCATCTTTATTCAGCCTATCTTTGTTAATCTTCGCTTGAACACGCATATTAGAAAAAGGATTGGTCAATTCAACAGCAATACCGAGCTCCTCCTCTAATAGTTCAACCAAACCTTTGATAGAAGAACACCCTCCACTAAGGTAAATTTTGGTTAATTGGTTTTGTACGTTTGAGGAGTAATAAAATTGTAAGGATCGACTGATCTGCTGCACTATCGTATCCCGAAACGGTTCAATTAGCATCGCTTCAATTTCAATGCTAATTTCATTCAAGCGAAATGATTGCTCTACTTCTTCTACCGACATTCCACACTGCACATGGATTGAGTTGGTTAATTCATTACTGCCAAAGCCCTGCTCTCTATTATAAATAATAGAGCCTTGATGCATGACATTTAAAGTCATAGTAGAAGCACCTATATCAATAGAGGCCACTAATTCATCATTAGCTAGTTCGTCGCTATTGACAAAAGTCAGCAATCTTTCAATAGCAAAAGTATCAACATCAACGATCTCACACTTTAGTCCAGCAGAGTTAACAGCCGCCTCTCGCTGAATAACATCATTGCTACGACAAGCCACAAGTAATATCTTATTTAAATCAGGATTAATGGGATGAGTGCCCTGCACTTCAAAATCGATGGCAACTTCATCTAAGGGGTAAGGTATAAATTGATCTGCTTCTATTTTGATTTGGTCTTCAAGCTCGGCTTCTGAAAAAGCGTTAGAGAGATCTAAATGTTTTATGATAACGGCTGAAGAAGGTACTGCGGTGATAGCGCAACTGAGCTTGGAGCCGCAAATTTTGACGGCTTTTTCTATCGCATCAGCAACAACGCCTAACTCTTGCAAATGGCCATCAATAATAGCCGCAGGAGGCAAATTAACGACAGCGTATGAATCGAGTACTATATCATTTTTATCGCGATTGAGAACGACGAGCTTAACAGCAGATGAGCCTATATCAACCCCTACTAATGTAGATGTTTTTTTATTAAATAGTCCAAACAACTCATCCATCCTTTTATACTAAATAAACTAACAGTGTATTGGTAGGTATTCATGTTAACCAACAGCTAGTGAAAGCCACTCCTATTGGCTATTAAACTTTTTAAAAACCTACATTTGACGCTGCCATCATTAAAGCATTAATCACATATTCACTAAAGCTTTTTTAATCAATTATTTCAAGTGCATTTAAAAAGTGACTGTTTTTACCGACACTTTGTAACTAATTGATAACTCAGAGCTGTTTGACCACAAATCAACCAACCCCAACCCCACCCCGCCCTTAACGCAAAAATTTATTTTGCTATTATTTCTATTGCGCTATCAGCAGCAACGACCTCAGTAAAGTTTAGCGAACCACCCAGTTATATATCTATTAAAAAGCATGCAAAGTGCATAACAATCCCTTCATAATTGCTTACTAAAGGTACTGATGACTGAACTCTCTATCACACAGTTAACACTAACAGCATAGAGTAAACTTTCACATAAAGCGCTAACCCGACAACTGCCCGCTGATAGACACGACCTCAATCACCAGCTATCCTCTACCTTTACCTTGCAGTGGCTGTTAATTTACTGATTAGCTCTTTAACAATACAGTCTTTACAAATCGACACTGGTGCAAAATATAAGCAATCTATATAATAGCGCTTTATTTTTATCTGCTTATTATTTCAATACAAAGGTTGTACATGCGCGCCATAAAATATTTATTCCAATTTATCCTATCACTCGCCGTTTTAGGCATGATTATTGGCACTATCAGCATGGTCGGCCTATATCTTTATTTTTCTCCAACACTTCCGGATGTTGAAACATTAAGGGAAGTACAATTCCAAACACCTCTCAAGGTCTACTCTAAAGACCAGAAGCTAATTGCCGAATTTGGCGAAAAACGCAGAACACCTATTGCGTTTCAAGAAGTACCTTCTGCATTTGTTCACGCTTTACAAGCCGCTGAGGATTCTCGGTATTTCGAACACAATGGAGTAGACATTAAAGGCCTTGCCAGAGCAGTAGTTCAGCTTATCACTACCGGAAAAAAACAAGGCGGCGGCTCTACTATTACCATGCAAGTGGCGAAAAATTTCTTTTTAACGCGAGAAAAATCTTTTTCTCGAAAATTTAGTGAAATACTACTGGCACTTAAAATTGAAAACTCTTTAACCAAAGAAGAAATTTTTGAACTGTATATAAACAAAATATATTTAGGTCATCGCTCATACGGCATACAAGCTGCCGCTTTTGTCTATTACGGTAAAGACATTAACGATATCAATTTAGCTCAGCTAGCAATGATTGCAGGCCTACCAAAAGCCCCTTCTGCCTTCAATCCTATTACCAATCCAAATCGCGCAATTGAGCGTAGGAATTGGATCATCGGCAGAATGTTAAGCCTAAAATACATTACTCAGGCAGCGCATGACCAGGCGACTTCGCAACCTGTCACTGCCTATTACCACACGGCAGACATCGAACTTTACGCCCCCTACATTGCCGAGATGGTGCGCAAAACGCTCTACCAGCAACACGGTGAAAAACTTTATACTGAAGGCTTTAGTGTCACAACGACTATTGACAGCAAGATGCAGCACTCAGCCAATAAAGCAGTGCAAAATGGTTTGCTCGCCTACGTTAAGCGCCACGGGTATAGGGGCCCAGAAAAACACTTTGAGCTAACGCAATTAGATATTAGTGGACAGCAAAAACTATTGAAAGCTGAGCCGACACACGCCGGTATTGAACCCGCCTTAGTTATCAGCCTCACCGAAAAAACAGCGACGGTGCTGCGCAAAAACGGCCAAAAAGCCACCCTTCCTTGGAAAGGGCTTGCTTGGGCGCGCCGCTTCAAGAATGTCAACAGTATGGGCCCTAAGCCAAAACGAGCGGCTGACATTTTAGAGATCGGCGATCTTATCAGAATCAGATCTGAAACAGATAGCAAAGACCAAAGCACGTACTGGGGTTTAAGCCAAATCCCCAAAGTACAAGGGGCGATGGTTGCTATGGCACCCAATAATGGCGCAGTTCTTTCCCTCGTTGGTGGCTTTAGCTTTTCTCACAACAAATTCAATCGCGCGACCCAAGCACTGAGACAGCCAGGCTCTAACATGAAACCTTTTATTTACGGTGCCGCTTTAGAGTCAGGTTATACCGCTGCGACTACTATCAATGACGCACCAATCGTATTACAAGGAGCGAGCCTACAAGCCAACTGGCGCCCTGAAAACTCTTCTCGAAAATTTTATGGCCCTACCAGACTCAGAGTTGGACTATATAAATCACGCAACTTAGTGTCTATTAGACTATTGAGAGCCATAGGTATCGATAACGCTTTAGATTACCTAACAAGATTTGGCTTTAAACGCGAACAATTACCTAACAATCTATCCCTTTCACTCGGCGCCGCTGACATGACGCCGCTGGACCTCATTGGCGGTTACGGCCCTATTGCCAATGGCGGATACAGGATAGATACTTTCTTTATTGATCACATCAACAACCAAGCTGGCGATTTGGTTTTTCAAGAAAAGCCGCGCACTGTCGTTAATAGCAATACTCCACCAGAAAATTACACACAAGCACCTAGAATTATTGACGCCAGAGACAGCTATGTTATTTACAGCATACTTAAAGATGTGATTACTCGAGGCACAGCAACCAAAGCCCGTGTCTTAAAACGCTCTGACCTCGCCGGAAAAACAGGTACCACAAATCTCCAACGAGATGCTTGGTTCACTGGTTTTAACAGCGAAATTGTCGCTACCGCTTGGGTAGGCTATGACATCCCTGCCCCACTGGGCAAAAGAGAATTCGGCGGCACTGCCGCCCTGCCAATCTGGATTGACTTTATGAAGGAGACTTTGGCTGACAGACCAGAAGCACCTCTTAAGCGACCAATTGGCCTAATAGACGTCAGCGTTAACAGCAAAACAGGACTTAGAGCGAGCGGCAGTGGCAGCGTTATCGAAATAATCAAAGCAGAAGATGCTCAGCGATTAGCCGCGCAAAGCGCTGAAATAAACGATTCAACCACCGACGACCTATTCAACTAAGCTCTAAGCTTTCCAAAATTTTAGCTCATAGCTCATAGCTCATAGCTCATAGCTCATAGCTCATAGCTCATAGCTCATAGCTCATAGCTTACAACCTAAATCTCAGACACAAAAAAGCCCAGTACACTGGGCTTTTTTATGCTGCTATTTCCTAGCAATCATCTAGCGATGTTAACGGATAGTTAGCAGGCATCGGCAAACGCGCAACCCCAGTATCTATCGCCGCTTGCGCGACTGCTAGTGATAAACGCCCTAGTAGACGAGCATCTGTAGGCTTTGGAATAATGTACTGTGCACCAAATTCCAACGAATCCAAGTTGTATGCCGCTAGCACATCCGCAGGCACTTCTTCTTTAGCCAATGCAGCCAGCGCTTTAACAGCGGCAGCTTTCATATCTTCATTGATCACTGTAGCGCGCACATCAAGTGCGCCACGAAAGATGAATGGGAAGCCCAATACGTTGTTTACCTGATTTGGATAATCTGAACGTCCTGTAGCCATGATCACATCATCACGTGTTGCATGAGCAAGCTCAGGTTTTATTTCAGGATCAGGGTTGGCACAGGCAAAAATTACCGGGTTAGCGGCCATTTTAGCCAATTGCTCAGGTGCAAATAAATTTGGACCTGACAGCCCAACAAAAACATCCGCACCTTCAATTGCATCATCCAAAGTACGTTTATCAGTAGGCGTTGCAAAAATCGCTTTTTCAGTCGTTAGATCTTCACGACCAGAGTGAATCACACCCTTGCGATCTAACATATAGATATTTTCTACTTTAGCACCCATGTTGATCAGCAATTTCATGCATGCTACCGCGGCAGCGCCTGCGCCAAGAGTCACTATTTTCGCTGTCTCTAACGTTTTACCAGCAACTTCCAAGGCATTGATCATGCCAGCGGCTGTTACGATAGCTGTACCGTGCTGATCATCGTGAAAAACGGGAATATTACAGCGCTCTATTAATGCGCGCTCTATCTCAAAGCACTCTGGTGCTTTGATATCTTCTAAGTTGATACCACCAAAAGTGTCGGCAATACGGGCGACAGTATCGATAAACGCCTGCGGGCTCTCTGAGTCCACTTCTAAATCTATTGAGTTTATTCCTGCAAAGCGCTTAAAGAGTAGAGACTTACCTTCCATAACGGGCTTAGAAGCTAATGGGCCGATATTACCTAATCCTAAAACAGCAGTACCATCACTAATAACCGCGACTAAATTCCCCTTACCGGTATAGCGGTACGCATTTTCTGGGTCTTTAGCAATTTCACGACATGGTTCTGCAACACCCGGACTATATGCCAAGGATAGATCTCGCGCCGTCTCTGCGGGCGTAGTTAGCTCCATACTCACTTTACCTGGGCGAGGGAATTCATGGTAATCAAGGGCTGCTTTATTTAGATCTTCAGACATAAGTGTTGTTCCATATTTAAATTAGCACGAGTAGGCGATTCTATAGAAAAGCCATACAGCTAACAACCGTATAACTTATAAGATTATAGAATAGATAAAAAAAATAAATACTAGTAAATTTACTACACAATCAACCTGAGTACAGTAGACTTCTCGGTAGAATCAAAAACCACCGAAAATTCTCCTTTATACAGCGACGGCAAACAGCAATGCACAAACCTTAAAACAGCCTATACAAATCACTGATTAGAGGCAAACTCAGCCGTATTAAATCAATTTCATATTGCAAGATACCGCGTATTGCCTCTCCGTTAATTAGGTGAGCAATTTATTGGTAATTGAAGGAGATAAACAATAAACGAGCACTACCAGCAACGAGATGGCTCTTGGATGATTTAGGCGCTCTTTTTTGACATTTAGCAAAACCGACAGGCATAAAAAAAGCGCTTAACCGCGAACAGTTAAAAGCGCTTTTTTCAAACTCTCGACAATTACTTGCGAGCGGGTACTGACGCGAAACGCTTGTTGAAGCGATCAATACGACCACCAGATGTAGCATCTTTCTGCTTACCGGTGTAGAACGGGTGGCACTGGCTGCATACATCTACGTGCAAATCTTTGCAAAGAGTAGAGCGAGTACTCATCTCATTACCGCAAGAACAGCTAACAGAGATTGCTTGGTACTTAGGATGGATATCATTTTTCATGGGAGAAACCTTTTAGGTTTTGCGCCGCCACTTGATCTATTGCCAAGTACCGCACTATATTAACGTACAATTAGCCACCTCTAGTTGAGGCAGGCCGGAATTATACGGATCATTGACGATACAGGCAAGCATTTAAACTATATCAGCCAAGATCTGAAATAATTTAGAATGTGCTTACTCTATCCCTATTTAAACAATTACAACCTTCCATGATTTAGGCTGCGCCTTAATCATCTATAGTGAAGCGATCAGACACGTAAACTTCGACGCTATACTGCAGCGCTAACATCAAATTGAACTGTATTGCCCGCTGAAAAAAACATAGAATAGATAAACACTTACTATTTGTTTTGGTTGCCAATGATTTTTTTACGTGTCGCTATCCCCTCCCCGCTGCGCAAACTATTCGACTACTTACCTCCAGCGGCACTACAAGAGCACGAATACCTACCTGGCATGCGTTTACTGGTCCCTTTTGGCCATCGCAAACTCATCGCTATTTTAGTAGAAGTTGTCGATCAGCCCCAAATAGCCAGCAACAAGCTCAAGGCAGTGATAGAAGTCCTCGACACTATACCACCACAGCCAAAATTCATTCTAGATCTAGCGCTGTGGTCAGCTCAATACTATCAACACCCTATTGGCGATGCTCTGTTGCAATCGATGCCCATCCACCTTCGCAAAGGCAACAGCTGCGAGAGACTGCACGAGTATTTACTGCACGCCATTGACCAGCCCGAACAACCCCTAAGCGACAGAGCAAAAAAGCAGCAGGAGGCCCTATCACTGATCAAACAACACAGTGAAGGTATTAGTATTGACGCCCTCAAAGCGGAACTTGGCTCTAGCACTGCTCTCAAACCGTTACTAGAAAAAGGCTTGATTGAAAAAAGGCATCGCCCACATATCGTAAAAACATCTATGGAGCCATTGCGAGAATCCGCTAAAACCTTAAATCCAGAACAACAGTTGGCGGTTGATACTATCAACCGCCAACAAGGCTACCAAAGCTTTCTTTTAGATGGCATTACCGGCTCTGGGAAAACGGAGGTTTATCTACAGGCAATAGAGAAAGTATTAAGAGACGGTAAACAGGCGCTGGTGCTAGTGCCTGAAATAGGCCTCACACCACAGACGGTGTTCCGTTTTAAAGCCAGATTTAACGTCAATGTTGTTTACATGCACTCCAACATGAGTGATAAAGCGCGCTTCCAAACTTGGTTGCAAGCTCGCGACGGTGATGCCCAGATAATCATTGGCACCCGCTCTGCGATTTTCACACCCTTGCGACACCCTGGTATTATCATTATTGACGAAGAACACGACCAATCATTTAAACAGCAAGAGGGCTATAGATACAGTGCCAGAGATCTATCTATCGTTCGCGCTCACGGCGAAGATATACCAGTTGTACTCGGTAGCGCCACCCCTTCTCTGGAATCTTTAAACAATGTTGCTAGCAACCGCTATCAATACCTAGCGCTTAACCGCCGAGCGGGCAATGCCAAGCCCCCGGAAGTTGAATTGCTCGACATTAAAGCGTGTAACTTAAGCGCAGGCATGTCAGATACTTTAATAACGCAAATCAAACGCCATTTAGCCAACAACCATCAAGTATTAGTCTTTTTAAACCGCAGGGGCTTTGCCCCCAGTTTAAGCTGTCACAATTGCGGCTGGATTGCCCCCTGCAAACGCTGTGATGCACGCCTTACATTGCACCAAAGCCCACCACACTTGCATTGCCATCATTGCGGCAGTCAAAAACCCATACCCAGAAAATGCCATGATTGCGGTTCTGATGAGCTTTCAGCACAAGGCACAGGTACAGAACGCGCAGAACAAACACTTAAAGAGCTGTTCCCCGACCACCCTATTTGGCGCATAGACAGAGACAGTACCAGTCGTAAAAATGCCATGCAGGAAATCATTGACGAAATAAACAAAGAACAGCCTGGCATTCTATTGGGTACGCAAATGCTCGCTAAAGGCCACCATTTTGCCAAAGTGTCGCTGGTTGCTATTTTAGAGGCGGATTCAGGGCTATTCAGCACTGACTTTCGCGGCATGGAGCGCACCGCACAACTGATCACTCAAGTATCGGGCCGTGCAGGACGCGAGAATATCTTAGGTCAAGTCATCATCCAAACCCACCACCCCGAACACCCTTTATTACAGCGCCTAGTGCATTCAGGCTATCGCGATTTTGCCACGCACGAGCTACAGAACCGCGCCAGCTCGGGCCTACCGCCCTATAGTCATATCGCCATCATACGTGCAGAAGCTAGCAATTCAGGGAGAGCTGAAGCATTTTTGCAACTCGCCAGGGAAACACCGACGTTAAATTCTGTGACCAGTTTCGGCCCCTTCCCCGCCCCTATGGAGAAAAAAGCAGGAGTCTATCGCTCCCACTTAATTCTGCAAAGCAACAGCCGGCCGCTACTGCAACAATTCCTCAGTCAATTCTGCCTGCAGCTGGAACACCACCCACTGACCAATAAAGTGAGATGGTCTATTGATGTTGACCCCTATGATATGTTTTAGGCGGTCGGTTGCGGGTTTCGAGCTAAACCTTTCCTGCCCGCCACTTTCTCTGCCCGCTACCCTTCTCTTAAACCTTTCCAGCGACTCTTTGCATTTACTTCGCCCTGACAAAAGGCGATAATAGCGCGCTAATTGTGACAGCATCCACCTACTTATATTTTGGTAACCATTTCAGATGAAACAACAGATCACGGGACTCATTCAAGCCGCGCTTGATACACTGGTCCAAAACGGCTCGCTTCCTGCAGACATTGCTCCTCGTATTATGATCGAGAACACACGTGACAAAGCTCACGGAGACCTAGCTTCTAACGTCGCTATGACATTAGCTAAAGCTGCACGACGCAATCCGCGTGATATTGCAACGATGATTACCCAGGCCTTGCCTGAGTCCGAGATTATTACTAAAACTGAAATAGCCGGCCCTGGTTTTATCAACTTTTTTATCACTAGTGCCTCTGCGACCAAAGTCGTC
>Ga0209396_1001335_pt1 | contig 27546 bp, 29 predicted proteins | sample GOMGulsemesocosm_6_FD_184638 | JGI IMG/M metagenome (GOLD analysis project Ga0209396, IMG submission 184638) | Methane-oxidizing microbial communities from mesocosms in the Gulf of Mexico - GOM8C Gulf of Mexico (SPAdes) (version 2) | ecosystem: Environmental > Aquatic > Marine > Cold seeps... | reverse complement strand
AATTTTTAAAGAGCGTATCCTCTCGATAAGGAGAAGAAGTGCTTAAACGTTTAAGTCAAGCCAAAGCTTGCTGAGCTGCTTATGTTGCGGCTCCGTTTAAGTGAGGTGCGTATTATATATTCGCGCCTCGTTAAGTCAATCATTTTTTAATTTATTTTGAATTTTCTTTTTAGCCAGAAGCTAAACAAAAAAAGCCAAACAATTTGATTAAAACTTAACCAGAAATTGATTTTATTGTTATAAAGCAATACTTTGTAACACTATCAAATCAATCTGTTCGATCTGTTGTTCGGGTTGCCCCGAATCGAGGAGGCGAATTATATACAGATAATAACGAGGGTCAAGCATTAATTCAAAATTATATTCATTCAACAAATAGTGTCTGACTTGCACATTATGCTTGTACCGTCTCATCTTATCTCGCCCAAGTTATGCTGTGGCCTGGAAGTAAAAAATCAAACACTGAACGCTCGCAGTGAATTAAGGCAAAACACAATGGTTCTCTAACTTTTGCTTAACAACTTCCCATTAACAAAATAGAGACGACAAGGCTGTTTCATATTCTTTTTGATTCTGCGTTGCTCACAGCTTTTTAGGACTGCGCTGGTCGCGCTTTTCTCTGAGCGGTGGTTATAGACATAACTTGAGGTCCAACTACCCGCATCATTTACCGCATAGGCAAGTGCCTTGTTATTATCGAACTGCTTTAGCTTCAAGACAAAATCATCAAGCGGAGTTGGCATCTTCGGCATCGCTGCAATGATGGATTTAATCTGCGCGCTAGATTTATTGTATACATATTCATCACCCATCAGATAAAGCTGACACTGACCGCTATTTCCCTTTGACTGCCAGCGCTGATTACACTGCTTTAATGCCTGATAATTAGCTGCAGCTTGGGTGAGATAACCCACTTTTTGACTGGCTGTCCATTTACTTCGCTTGCCAAGCGCTACCGCTATCGCTTTGTAGTGCTTCTTATTATTGAAGTATTTAGTTAAAAATTCACTGTATTGATCGGAGATAACCACTGCATTAAAACTTTTATTTGCTAACTTTTCTCCATACAAAGGCAGGCGCTCTTGTGCGATTATCTCTTTAACTTCGTTTAGATAACTAGGCATCTTTTGATAGGCATCGCCAATTAGCTTTCGCAATACTTTTCTATTATGCATGACCAAAGTTACTGGGTGTTTTTTGCTCAGCCGATAAAAAAGAGTCGACTCTAATTCGCGCGCTCCCCAAGGCTGAGTATTAATAAACGCAAAATCAAACTTCCCACGCTCCTTGTGACTTAGCCGATAGAAGCTTTGATTGGCATTAGCACAAGTGCGGCAGCGACTCTCAACACTGGAGAACAGCACTACTAGCGGTTTTTTTCGTGGTTTTCTAATATGTGCCATCGCGGCTTGAGGTGTTAAAACAGTAATGTAGTTACTTTTTTGCAGGTCTGTTAACTGCAGTGATGAAGCTTTTGTATAGTCGCTAGGCACACAAAGCAATACAGATAATAAAATTAGCGCAATTATTTTGGTGTCAATTAAATATCGAGGTAGAGACTTCAAGCGATTATTCGACTTATTTTATTTATGGTGCTCAAGTTTACGAACTACTCAAGCATATTACTACCCCTTAAACTCTCTTCGTGATTAAATATTTTGCTGATAAAACACCACTTTGAATATTCTATTCTGGAGCGCTGCGTACAGCTGTTATATATTTACTAAAGCAGTGACTTTACCTATCTTTACAGAATACTTACCCATCTTGTCGCTGTGCTAAGGCACAATACTCTAACGAGTAATGTTCACTGCAGTGCACACCTAGGTTAAGAGTTATTAGGGGCTAACTGCGGCTAAGGTAAAGTCACTATTTTTGGTAGTATTAATAAGCATTTGAGCCAATCCATGACGTGACTAAACTGAATATATTCAGCTAATTCATTCATTATAAAGAGGTAATCATATGTTTAATACTCCAAATAAAGCCGCTCTCATGATCTTTTTCTTGATTTTCCCAACCTCTTTTCTCAGTGCGCAAGAAAACCAAGTATCTATTAGTATCAATCACGATCAACGCTGTATTGTTTCCAATGGCCTGCCCGATCACAGTACCGGAGAATTTCCAAATCGCGGTAACCCCAATAGTATCTCAAGCCAGTCTATCAAACTGTGTATCAGTACCCATCCGGTAAAAGGTGATGTGCCGAAAAAAGTGCGCGGGTCGATTGGAGTGGCACTTAACGGCGTGCAAATGCGCCCGGGAACTGCGGATTATTATGACCCTTCCAGTAGACGAGGCTTTAGCCGTGACAGTCGTTCAGGCTGGAACTTGGAAGGTCTTGGCGCAAGAGATCTGTTGGGAATGGATAATAATAATGCGCACGTTGATAACCGCGGGTTATACCATTATCACGGTGTTGCCCCGGTACTTGCCAAAAACTTAGATAAGAATTTAATCGGCTATGCGGCGGATGGCTTTGCTATCTATTATGTACCTCAACAATACAAATCTTCTCATCAACTTAAAGCGGGAATTCGACCCAGTGCACCTGGGGGTGAATACGATGGTACTTACAACGAAGATTGGCTGTATGTAAAAGGCGCGGGGAATTTAGATCAGTGCAATGGGGCTGTTGTCGATGGCAAATACCGCTATTTTGCCACAGATAACTACCCCTTCTTCCCGCGCTGCCTATGGGGAGAAATCAGTACTGACTTTCTACACAAAAGGGAGCCGGGCCAACAGCAAGGTACCCATAACCGCAAACAAGACACTGATAATAATCGCCGATCACCTGCAAGAGTTCCACCAGCACAAGCAATCAGAGCCTGCCAATCAAAGGAATCTGGAGATAGCTGTTCTTTCAACCCTCGCAATAGAAACCAGACAGTAACAGGCAAATGCCACACCACACCTCAAGGCCAATCAGCTTGCAGGCCAATGCTTTAAGCATGGATTAATCTCAGATCTTTGCATCATTTCTGCATTTTCTAATACTGCTTCAAAAAAAGGCAAGGCAATCAGCTGCTCAGCTGTAGGTCTATGTATGGGGATGTTGGGAAATACATTGATCACAAGTGACTGCCCCAGTACGACGACCTTACGCCAAAAACTGAGCGACACTCTACGCAGACCAAGCTTGTCTGAGGGGCATTATAAACCCAAGTTTTACATCGATAACCGTTATCTGATAATCACTTTATACAGATAACTTCACCGGCAAAGGACGGTTTATTCATTGAAGATGCCGTTATAGCACCGCTCCCGTATGAACCCACAACATACTCCGTGGACACATCTGCAGCACCCTTAATCTTGTAATCGCTATAGCCATTTTCTAAGCACACTTCTTTTGCGCGCCTATGAAAATATTGAAAAACAGTACCGCGGTTAATATACGCATTTCCAGAAAACTCTACATAATATAGGTTATCTTTAATGTGAGCATCGGAATATCCGCCAGCAAGCGCCATCGGAGCATAGGGAGTAGGTCCTAGTAAACTACAACCAGAGAGTAGAATAAATATTGAGCTTAGAGTGGTTAATCGATTCAATTTCATATTTTTGTCTCCATCATTGCGAAACATAAATTCTGAACATAATGATTAAATATAGATTGCAAATTAATCGATAGCAAGTTTGTTTATATAACTATACCCCCCTAGAAAACAATTAAGGGCATATTTAAACGATCAGAAATACTTATCGCAAGCTATTAACGGTTTGAAATCAGCCAGAAGACATCAGAATTAATACCCACTCTATTTCAGAGTTCTCGGCAGCGCTGATTTCGAATTGAAAATACTGCTCCCAAAACCCCGACACCGTACAAAAACAAACCTAACCTGCTGTATTTAAACAATTTCATACTTATTCTTGCTAGCTCAAACGTTTGTAAATAACTGCTCTTAGCAAGCCCCAAGCAAACAGAACTCTCAATGGCTGCTACCTGACAATTCCCAGTGCCGATGTCGCTGATAGGCCACAACGCTAACTACAGTGAAACAAGGGTCTAACTAGACCCTTTTAAATTATCAATCACTGAGTTGCGAAGCACATAAACAAGCCAGCACCACCAGTTTTGGTCAATGCCTGTGGGGAACAGCCACGAGAATTGTGGGCAGAATTCCAAGAAGTATTTCCGCCACCGTGTCTATCGTGATGACCAACCGTTGCGCTGCCTGTATCTGAGCTTGTCCAGTTACTACAAGTATTGTCCGCTGTTACTGATGGGAAATAAGCCGTGCCATCGGACATAGTACCAGTTAATAAATCATGACGGTTAGGCTGATCACCGCGACCATTCACCAGTGCTGCTTTTTCATCCAATGCTGTCGTCTTTATGATATTAGGCGATAAATGTAGTTGATCCAAGTCTGCGGCGATCATAACACCTTTTGCATTGTACCAAGGACCACTCCCGATACGATCACGTGCCGATATACCACGTTTGCCTTTTTGCTGGGTACTTAGATAAGCACGCCAGGCTTTTCCTTTAACACCAGCCGCTTCAGCAAGCGTTTTACAATGTATATCAGCGCCTGCTAGCCCTCCAAGATCGCCGCCTTTGCCAGTGCCAACACTAGTGACAAAAAAGCTCATGGAAGTATCTTCGGCCGCGTACATTGGCTGCGACAGTGCAGCAACAGATAAACCCAGAGCAAGTATGCTATAAAATTTCATAAAACTACCTCTTTATTATTTAAATAACTGATCAAAACAGTGGTAAGCTGGCTTATCATACGTATTATTAAAGGCATTTAGCGGCTTTGATTGAGGCTTTTTCACCAGTGTTATTCAAGTGGTGAAGTGCATTTGATCTCTGTATTATTTTATTTAATATTCAAATAGATAGGACAAATAATACATTCAAGAAGCATGAGTGTATTACATGAATTACATGAAAATTAAGCTCACAGAGAAAAAATCTGAAGAGATTTACCTATTGGTAGTCTGCCTGTTACTAGCTTGGTTGCTAGCGGCTCATCAAGGTACCCAATATCAAGGTTTTAACGCATTGCATACCTACCTGTATTGGACAGGAAGAATGCTCATTGAGTTAGCAATATTTAGCGCAGTGTTTATCGCTGTTGAAAAATACCTCTGCCATTATTTATCACTATGGCTGCGCTTTGCACTGGCGACACTGTTCAGTTTAATCCCCTTTGTGCTATCGATAACGGCTTTCGATTTAGTGGTTGGTTTACCAGAGCTAGGTCTTAACGGCGCATCTGGTGTTCAAACTTCTAGAGCTCGCGAGTTTGCCTTAGAGCTATTATTTTTACTCGATAATCATATTTTGTTCTGCGCCTTGCTTTTCCTGCCTCGCATGCTTTTACATAAAGGGCGATCTGAAAAAGAGCCATCGCCCTCTGATGTATTACCAGGGGCAGAAATTTCGGCACAAAATACAGCTATTCCTACTGCCTCTCTTTTTGCTAGTTTAGCACCTGATCTGTCGGGGAATATTTGTTGTATGGAAGCTCAAGAGCATTATATTCAAGTGACCAGCACAGACGAATCACGCATGATACTACACCGTTTTTCAGATGCTGTGCGCTCACTACCTGCAACACTAGGTATGCAAGTGCACCGCTCTCATTGGGTTGCACACAGTGCTGTCACTAAGGTCATCGTAGAGGGCCAAAGTATGAAGTTAGCGTTACACTGTGGCAAACGGGTGCCTGTCAGTCGCACCTTTCGCGCAGCGGTTGAGAAAAAGTACGCAACTTAAAGGCCATTGACTAAACAACATGCGGCTAATTAAGCTTCGAAAAGCTACTCAGGCTTTCATTTATTAAAATAGCGCTTGATGACATTGCTATCGACTCTAGAAACAGCCAGGGCCAGTAACACTAAAACAAGTGAAAAATAGGCGTTTGCACTCAACCTTTCACCGAGTAACACAGCACCAAAAACAACTGCAAATACTGGCACTAAAAATCCCACAAAAGATACAAAAGTGTAGCCTACTTGTAATATTAATGAGTAGCGGATTAACAGTGCCATAGCCGTTGAGAAAACACCTAAATATACTATCGAGAACAATGTATTTGTAGAGTACTGATCAATGGCAGAAAACCCTTCAGAAATAGCAAATGGCGCTAATAATACAGCACTTAAAAATAACACAATACTAGTGATCGAAGGGACACCTAAATTCTCTGTTAGCCTTCTGGTTAAAAGCCCCGCGATAACGTAACTCATTGCCGCCATTAAAGTCGCTGCTTTAGCCATTAAATCACCTTCTGCCATATCACCAGTAGGTAATGACAAAGTTAAAACTGCGGCAAAACCCAAAACAACACTGAAGCATTTAAAGACAGTAAATCTGTCATCACTAGTGAAAAAATGGGAGAAAACCAGGGCAAAAATGGGTGACGTGGCCATTAAAATAGACACTGTCGCACTGTCTGTTGAAATGCTCGCCCAGCCAATAAGTGAGAACGGAATAACATTGCTAAACAGCGCTATTAGTAATAAAAACCCCCAGTTCGCAAGCAGTTTTGGCAGTTTCAAGTGGCCCATTAATGCGATAGCCGTCACAATAACAGCGCCAATAAAGACCCGCACAAAAGCTATTTGTAGTGGCGTAAACTCCACAACAGCGGCTTTAACAGCGGTAAACGAGCTTCCCCAAACCACCGCGAGAATCAATATATAAACGTAGTGTATTGCTCTAACTTGCATGTATTTCCAGTCGTTAGTCGTTAGTCGTTAGTCGTTAGTCGTTAGTCGTTAGTCGTTAGTCGTTAGTTATAAATTCTATTACGTGATGCGAATAGCCCAATGAAAATCTTTGTTTTCTCGGTGTAAATTAGCGCTTCTGTGATGATCAATCTTGATTTTTTCTTTAATACAATAACATCGACTATTTAAGATGGCTCATCGCGTCACTAAGATCTTTAGCGAAGCGTTGCGCCATATCCGCTTTTAGTTTAGTGACGGTGACCCGTATTGCTGGCGCATTATCAGATAGACTAAAGACGCTACCGCCTCTGACTAACCAGCCTCTTTTAGCCAGCGCTAAAATCAGCTCCTTTTCATCAACTTCAAGCTTAATCCACACATTCAAGCCATCACAATGCTCACTAACAGCGATGTCTTGCTCGCCCAATGCCTTAATTAGATTCTGTTGACGCTGGCGATAAAACAAACGTGCCTGTTGCAGCTTATCTGTGCAAACTTTGGAGCGCCAACCGCCCACCAGAACCCGTTGTAAAATAAGACTAACCCAGTTCATCCCCGCCGCCAGCTTGGTCTGGAGTATATCCGTAGTCGCAGGATCACAGGCAGCAAAAGCGATGCGTAGATCAGGGCCAAAACCTTTAGAAACCGAGCGGATCAGCGCCCAACGGCTCGCCGCCTCAGGAAGCACTGAGTAATATTTTTGCATAGATACCAACGAAAAGTGGTCATCAATGATGATCAGCACATTGGGATAATCTGTTAGCACTGCCTGAATTTGCGCTGCGCGATCTGCCGATAAGCTGTAACCCGTTGGGTTATGCGCTCTTGGGGTAATAATGACGGCTCTGACACCCGACTCTAAAGCAGTTACTAAAGATTCAATTTCTATTCCATGTTCATCAATACTGACACCAACGCGCGCCATGCCAGCTAGGCGTAGCAGATTGAGCGTGCCTAGAAAACAAGGCTCTTCTACTGCTACTTTATCACCGCTAACCAAATGAGCAGCAAGTAGGCGATCAAGTGCGTCTATAGCGCCGTGGGTCAAAGTAAAACCAAAGTCTTCTGGGCAATCTCTTTGCATATGCGCTCGGCCAATACTTTGCAGCTGCGGTAGTACATTTTCATCGCCATATAAATGCGCTTTGTAAGAGGTTTCTTTTAAGCAGGCAATAGGATCCGCTAAAAAATAAGCTTCAGGGTTGCCATCACCCAGATCAATCAACGCACTGCTCTCGCTTACGCCCTCTTGCTCACCGGCTACCGGCGCTTCACAAATACGCGTGCCTAGACGCCCATTACTTACTGCAATCCCCGCTTTATTCAAGCGCTTATACACAGCAGAGACAGTATTACGGTTGACCCCAAGCGTGGTCGCTAAGTCTCGCACAGGGGGAAGCAGCTCTCCCTGAGTCAATTCGCCACTGACGACAGCATTGCGAATATGATCGAATATTTGCTCGCTATTTGATCCTAAATATTTCACAGGTATTTAATCCGTTATTTTTTGCTGGTGTTTGAATATATATTAGCTTAAGCTTTGTCCTATGACAAACAATTTTAGAACTGAGTCAAAGTATTTTTAACTAAAACCCTGGCTAAGTCTATCTACAGTTATGCGCCACCAGCAAAGGAGTTATCTATGAATTTTACCGGATTAAGTGCTTTTCCATTAACACCTATTGATCAAGAACGAATTGATGAAGCGGCTTTTGTAGCCTCTATAGAGAAACTGGCAGATGCAGGCGTTGACTCTATCGGCTCATTAGGCTCAACAGGCTGCTACACCTACCTTTCACGAGCAGAGCGCAAACGCATAATTGAATTAAGCGTAGCGCACAGTGCAGATATTCCGGTTATTGCAGGTATCAGTGGCCAGCGCAGTAGAGATGTTCTTGAATTTGCTCAGGACGTGCAACAAGCCGGGGCAGCTGCTGTCTTGCTCTCTCCCACCTCCTATCAAGCGCTTTCAAGTGATGAGGTATACGGTCTCTATAAGAGCGTTAGCGCTAATTTATCGGTGCCACTGTGCATTTATGACAACCCAGGCACCACTCATTTTACCTTTACTGACGAGCTTTACGCGCAACTGGCTCAGCTACCTAATGTCAGCTCAATCAAGATACCGGGCGTTCCCGTTGATATAGACAGCGCAACAGCGCGTATTAAAGCGCTGAAGTCGTTATTACCAGAACACCTATCTATCGGGGTTAGTGGAGATGGATTTGGCGCAACAGGCCTCAATGCAGGCTGTGAATTGTGGTACTCCGCCATTGCCGGTACTTTTCCTAAGATCATGGTGGCCATTACGCGTGCGGCGCAAATCGGAGATACTGCAAAAGCAGATGCTCTTAATACTGTGCTACAACCTTTGTGGGGCCTATTTGCTAAATACGGTAGTTTACGAGTCATTGCGGCTGGGGCTGAACTACAAGGTTTAGTTAAGTCGCCTTGCCTACCTAAGCCGTTAATGTCGATTCAAGGTAGTGATCGAGAAATGTTAAACGTCTTGCTCTGTAAAATAGAGCTGGCTTAATAAGGTATAAAAAAGGAGCTATCTGTTGAGCTCCTTTTTTTCTTGCGATTTACTTCAAAACGCTGAGGAAAAGGTATACGCCTAAGACCACAGCAACCCACAAAGTCATGCTGCCTAGTGGGTAATTTCCTGATGCGCCTTCTTTTCCTCCCTGACACTTCGCTCTGATCCAGCTTAATTGGGTCTCCATCTTTTGCTGAGCACTCTGCCTGATATTGCTATCAAGCTTAATAATCATGATCGATGATCTGTGTAGCGCTTTGGGAAACACTTTGCGATAGAACCAGTCAATGTCTAAGTTCGTTGATGGTAGCTCAGGGGGATAAAGTCCCTTTTTGTTAAGCCAGACAAAAGCCAACGCCGAAAAGAACAACAATTGAGTTTGCGCTAATACATGGGTCGCATCATAGGGGTTATAACCTGTATCAAAGGGTAATAATGAATACATGGCCTGAGGGTATACGCCTATACCAATACACAAGGTAGCTGCAATGCCCATCGCCAGTAACATGTTTAATGGCGGGTCATTCGCTCTAATGCCAGAGTCGTGCGCAAAGAAAGCAAAGTAGGGAATTTTAATCCCCGCATGATGGAACACGCCCGCAGAGGCAAATAGTAGCATTAGCCAAATCCAATCATAGCCCTCCTCAAGTGCGGCACTCATCACCATCGACTTGCTGACAAAACCACTAAAGAGTGGGAAGGCGGAAATGGAAGCCGCGCCGATAATACAAAACACAGTTGTTTTTGGCATGGTTTTATATAAACCACCTAACTCGGAGCCATTGATACGCCCTGTCATGTGTAATACAGCGCCCATCGACATAAAGAGTAGCCCTTTAAAGATGACATCGTTAAAGGCGTGTGAAACTGCACCGTTAATCGCCAGCGCAGTCCCTATGCCAATGCCGACCACCATAAACCCGACTTGGTTGATTAAGCTATAGGCCAGCACTCGGCGTAAATCATTTTCAATCACCGCAAAAAAGATCGGAAAACAAGTCATCGCAGCCCCGATATAGACTAATAACTCAATACCCGGATAGCCCCGTGCCAGTGAATACACAGCCACCTTAGTAGTAAAGGCACTCAAAAAAACGGTGCCAGTGACGGTAGCTTCCGGATAGGCATCGGTTAACCAGTTATGGGCAAACGGAAAAGCACACTTGATGCCAAATGCGATAAAGATAAGCCAGCCTGCAACGCTATCTAAACCGATATAATCGAAAGCTAAGCTGTTGTGCTCTTTTGCGTAAAAAATAGCGCCTATCAGCAAAATCACACCAGAGAGCACTTGAATAATAAGGTAGCGCATCCCCGCTGCAAAAGATCGCTGTGATCTGCGCGCCCAAATCAGAAACACCGAGGTAAAGGCAAGTAACTCCCAAAATACAAAGAGACTCAAAAGATCACCCGCAAACACAGCCCCTAAACCACTACCGGCATAGAGCATTGCCGAGACTTGCTGCACGGTATCGCGCAAGTGTAATGAGTAGATGATGCCTAACAGCGCAGCAATGTGAAAAATATAGCCAAACATCAGGCTTAACTTGTCTAACCGGTAGGGAATTAACTGATAATCTAAGAACATCAACTGCAGATGAATACCCTCTGGGGTCATCCATAAATTGAGCGCACCTAATATTGGCACAACCAGCATAATCGCAGCGCGTAATACGCCGCTAGTGGCTAAGACTAATAATGCGCCGATAAAAAAAGGAGCAAAGGGAGGTAGCTCAATCATCCACATCGTTAGCTCCTTTTTGTGTTGCTAGTTGTTTTTGTTGATTATCGCTGTGCTGATCTTTTTCGTAATAATCTTCATCTCGCATTAAAAAAGAGCGCATCCAAGTCGCCACAAACACCAAAATAGAACAGCCAACAAAACCGTATAGCGGGTAAAACCCCCACAAACTCTCCCATCTATGAATAATGTGGCGATGTATCACAAAATCTAATACCAACAATGCAATACAGCAGATATAGAACCCGCCTAGCAGAATTTTGACGTTTCTGGGGGAGTCAAATAAACCTGGCTTTTCATCTTTCATAACGCCTTACCTCCACTCAAAATAGATTGTGCCAGCGCATACAGAGGCTGCGGGAAAGCAAAGAGCACAATACAAGCTGACGCTGTTATCATGATGGCGATTAACGATGGTAATGGTGCCTCTTGAATTTGATTGCTCGGCTGTGCATTATTCGAAGTATCACCCTGCATAGGCTTTGAGAAAAACGCATGGAAAGGGATTGGGATTAAATAGGCGATATTGAGCAATGAGCTAAGCATCAATACACTCATGATTATATATTGCTCGGTTTCTATGCTGCCCATCAACAAAAACCACTTACTCCAAGTTCCTGCTGCCGGGGGCACACCTATAATACTAAGACTGCCGATAAAAAAGGCGATCATAGTCAATGGCATCTGCCGGCCAATACCGCGCATCTCGCTAATCTTGGATTTGTGCAAACTCACCAAAATTGCGCCGGCGCAAAAGAACAGCGTGATTTTTCCGAAAGCATGAGTGGCGATATGCATAGCACTACCAATCACACCTGAAGATGTCGCCAGAAGCGCACCGATAGTGATATAGCCCAACTGACTGACTGTCGAGTAGGCCAGTCTTAGCTTTAAGTTGTCTTGGCGCATCGCCACTAAAGATGCGATCAACACAGAGGCGGCAGCCAAATAGAGTAAAAACTGGCTGGTGGGTAGTTGCTCTAACAAATCTAAGCCGAAGATAAAGGCGCTGACTTTAATAATAGTAAATACCCCCGCCTTAACGACCGCTACTGCATGTAACAATGCACTGACAGGAGTAGGTGCTACCATCGCAGCGGGCAGCCAGCGATGAAATGGCATAATGGCCGCTTTACCAATGCCAAAAACAAACAACAGTAATAATATGCTGGCTAAGGTTTTATCAACGTCCTCGCTAAAGACACCACCTGCTTTAAACTCGACACTTTGCGCAATAAACCATGTAGAAGAAACCGCCAGCAATAAAAAGAGCACCGATGTTCCTAATAAAATACCGAGATAAACCCGACCACTTTTCTTAGCCTCTCTTGTGCCTGCATGTGTCACTAAGGGATAAGTTGACAAGGTCAGTACTTCATAGAAAATGAAAAGGCTGAAAAGGTTGTCAGAGAATGCGATTCCCATCACTGAGCTGATCGCAATCGCAAAACAACAGTAAAAACGGGTTTGATTACGCTCTTTATGGGTACGCATATAGCCAATAGCGTAGCAAGTAGTTACTAACCACAGAAAGCTGGCCACTAAAGCAAACAACATGCCTAGTGGTTCAACTTTAAAGCTAATGGTCAAACCGGGTAATAGCTCCCACCAAAAAGCCGTAATCTGCTGATTGCTGGCAAGCCCTGAATACAAATTCGCAACAACATAAAGCAAAATAGCAGCAATAGTTAAAGTAACGGCTTCTCGAAGATTAGGCTTACTATTGGTCAGTACGATCAAAAGTGCGCCTATTGCAGGTAAGATAATGGTCAGTTGTAACATCAGCTCTAGCGATAAACTCATAAGCTCACCCCAAACAAACTCTGAGCTGCCGATTGTGCCAGCTGTACACTTAAGCGAGCATCAATACCAAAATAAATATTGGCAAAAATGAGTATCCAAAGCGGCGCTTGTATTGATAGTGGAGCCTCTGTCACGACTCGCTTATTGGGTTTTGGTTTTTTGAAATACGCCGCTTCGACTACCCGCCAAGCATAGACTACTGCCAACAGAGAGCCCAATAACACTAACACCGCTATCATCCACCAGCCCTTTTCCAATAGCGCTGAGAGCAAATACCACTTACTGATAAAACCGACGGTGAGCGGTATACCGATTAAACTTAAACTACCAATCACCAATGCCGCCATGGTAATAGGCATCTGTCGCCCCAACCCTTGAAAGTCACTGACTCGAACGTGACCCAAACGATAAACCACCGCCGCTAACGCCAGAAAAATAGCACCTTTCATCAACGCGTGATTAAACAAATGTAAAAGTGAGGCCGTTAAACCCGCCACGCTGCCAATACTAAAACCCACCATCATATAACCTATTTGAGCAATACTTGAATAGGCGAAAAGACGCTTAATATTGGTTTGATAAATCGCCATGGTGGATGCGATAAAGATACCGCTAATGCCAAGCGCCATCAGCAGAGGTTGTAGTGGAATAGCAGAAAAAGAAAAGGAAAATCCAAACACCGAAAAAACAAATCGAATCAATAAATAGATTGCCACTTTTGTCGCTGTAGCCGCAAAAAACGCAGTAACAATAGAAGGCGCATAGGTATAGGCATTAGGCAGCCATAAATGCAGCGGAAACAACGCTAATTTTAAACACAGCCCTACTATAATAAAAACAAAGGCCGTCAGCACTGTACGAGTCTGTGCGACTTCAGGTATACGCTGTGACAGGTCATACATATTCAAAGTACCGGTCATTTGATACACCATGCCGATACCAATCAATATAAAAGTTGCGCCTATGGTGCCCATAATCAAGTATTGAAATGCCGCCCACAATGCGCGCTTATTTTTACCCATAGCAATCAGTGCATAGGCAGATAATGACGATATCTCTAGAAAAACAAACACATTAAATACATCGGCAGTCGCTACAATACCGAGCATGCCAGTGAGAGAGAGTAAATACAGAATATAAAAGTAGTTTTGTTTATCCGCGGGAATTTCATGGCTAATACTGGTTTGTGCGGCCACTAATACCAAAGTACTTATTGACGTGATGATCAGTAAAAGCAGAGCATTAAGCTTATCTATACGGTATTCAATCCCCCATGGCGGTTGCCATCCACCAAGCTCATAGCTGATCGTTCCGCTTGTCATAACTTGCTGTAGTAAAAGTGCGCTGATCAAAAAAGCGATACCACTAACAAACAGGGAAAACACCCACACTAACTGCGTGCGTTTGAGTACTAAACAAATAGGTGCCGCCATCAACGGCAGTACTACTTGCAAAATAGCTAGGTGTTCAATCATATATGAATCCTGTCATTATCAAATTCTTACTCCCTAGAGCGCTAATTTTCAGAGGCCTCTATTTCGTCCTCTTCAATACAGCCATAGGCCGCTTTTATACGAACCACCAATGAAAGCCCAACAGCCGTCGTCGCAATCCCCACTACAATAGCTGTCAGAATCAATGCATGGGGTAAAGGGTTAGAATACAAAGTGATTCCTTGGGCCAATATAGGGGCTGTTCCACCTTCTACATTTGCCATTGAGATATAAAAAATGAACACTGACGTCTGAAACAGCGTTAAACCAACGAGCTTCTTAATTAAATTTCCCTGAGCTATCACAATGTATAGCCCCACCATCATGAGAATGATTACTACCGCGCTATTAAAATGCCCCATCATTACAAAGACTCCCTGTTTTTATCTTTGTTTGCTTGCCTTTCTTGTTCAGCTAGCTCATGGAAACTAAAAAAGATAATCATCATCACAGCGGCCACTGTACAGCCAACCCCTAACTCAATGACTAAAATACCAATATGCTGCCCAGCAACCGGAGTTTGCGCCAGAGCGTTATAATCAAAAAATCGGCCTCCAAGCAGCAATGTTGCAATACCGACACTGGCGTAAAGCAATACCCCCGCTGCCGCTACAAACTGCACTAAGGACTGGCTAAATACTTTTGTCGCCTTTGATAGGCCAAATAACATGGTGTATAAAATAACTGCTGCTGCAAAAATCACCCCCGCTTGAAAGCCCCCTCCGGGCCCAAAGTCACCATGAAACTGTACATAAAGAGCAAATAGTAAAATAAATGGGAAGAGTATTTTTGTGACCACTCGAATCACAAGGTGCTGTTGATCTAGGGTATTTTCTGCGGCTTTTTTAGATTGAGTGTTCTCACTCGAAGCACTTAGTAATGCTATTACTCCCATACCCGCGGTAAATATAACCACCACTTCACCAAAGGTATCAAAGGCTCTATAGCTTGCCAGTACTGAAGTCACTATATTGGGGATGCCTATTTCAGCCATTGAATCTTGGATGTATCTAGGTGCAACATGATTGTGAATAGGCGCATCAGCTAATGCGAAGTCCGGCGTATCCGAGATGCCGTAAAATAAAAGACCTGCGGTGAGCGACACCACTAATAAAGCAATAAAAGGCTTGCGCTTAGGCTTAGCTTCTTTACGTCCTGTCATTGATATAGCAACCAACATCAGTAATCCTGAAATACCTGCCCCTACAGCAGCCTCCGTAAAGGCGACGTCGACAGCATCTAAGGTGACAAAAAAGCTGGCGGACAACAAGCCATAGATACTCAGCAGCATAGTAACGGCAAACAAATCACGCGTGCGCACGATAGCGATAGCAACAGCCATTAGCAATGTCAGTAATACCAAGTTAACTAGGAATTCGATAGCTCTCTCCTTGAGAAATCTGTTCTAATTTTTGCTTATATCGTCACTTCTTTTGTCAGAAAGTATTGGTTTTAAACCATTTTTTAACGCTGATTTTGCCAGCACATGAGAGGTGGTCGGCCCCACAATCAACCCTAATAGCAAAATAATCATCAACTTAGCGATAACAATAAGCTGCTCACTTATCAACATCAGCCCAATCAAAATAAGTACCGCACCTAAAGTATCTGTCACACTGGCAGCATGCATACGGGTATAGAAATCATTAAAACGATTAACGCCCACCGCTCCCGATACACAAATGAGTGCACCAACACAAAGGCAAAATCCGCTTACATAGTTAATCAAGGTATCCATTTGTCCCCCCTTGAATCGCTATCTTGCGTTTTATCTTCATGCTGGAAAGCGTTAGAACCTGAGTAACGCAACACTCCAATAACACTGATAAAGTTAATTAAAGCGTAAACAATGGCGATATCTAAGAACTCAGGCCTCCCCATTAGAAAACCTAACAGCGCAATCAGCAGCACGGTTTTAGTGCCAAACATATTCACTGCCAATATCCGATCATATAGGCTAGGCCCCAGCACTGCTCTTAACAATGCAAGTGCCATTGCAGCAAAAATAGCCAAGGTTGCCGCTATAATCATTGCGCTTCCAACTCGCTAATTAAGCGGTCCATTTTCTGCATTGCCGGGGAGTAAATATCTTGATGATCTAGTGCATGTACTAATATTTCATCTCCAATCAGATCGACAGCGACAGTACCGGGCGTCAAGGTAATAGAATTGGCAAAAATCACCTTACCCATAGCCGTTTTTTGACTGATTTTAATCTTGCTAAAACCTGCGTTTACTTGCGGGCTAAAGCCCCAAATTTGTTTTAGCACTGCGATATTGGAAAGAATCACCTCTTTAACTAACCAGAGTAAATAACCCATCAGTTTAGGCACTAAATACAGCGGCAGAGATTCTTGATCAAGCACAGACATTTTATGGCTCAGCCATATGACCAAGCAGATGGATATCACACCTAAGGATAGAATAAGGATGTTAAATAGTCCGGAATTTAGCCACCAGAAAGCCGCTAAGACTATAAATAATCCGAGGGTGTAGCGTTTCATTGTATGAATATCCCCTATATTTACTCTATTTTTAAATTATCTTCCGCTTGGTTAAAGCTAAAGTCCTTATCATTTCCAGAGAGATTAAATTTGAGTTAAAAGGTGACGCCTATTGGCTTGTCACCCTTGGAAAGAGCGATAATGAGAATTTTTTATTCTGCTGGTAGCTTTACGATCAGGCAATCTGTGCGCAAATAATGCAGTACTTTTTCTGCGGTGTTACCTGCAAATAGCTTTCCAAGCCCACCGTGATCAACATAACCTATCACCACTAAATCACTCTTCAGTTCATTAGCTTCATGTGGCAAAGTTTTATCCGCAGGTCCCGCTACTATATGACTAGTGACAGATTCCATATCGTATTTTGTCAAAAAGTTTTTCATCTGCTCTTTAGCTGCAGGTCCCTTTTGCTGGATCACGTTTTCTTTATTAACAACTTCAAGCTCAAGTAGCGGTTTGGCAATAGGAATACTATAAACAGCATGTAATGGGCTATGGGTGATCTTAGAGAGCTTATCTCCCCAATTGAGGATTGAGGTATTTAACTGTTGATGAAGATCGTCTTCACGGGAAAGGTCTATGGCTAACAAGGTATTAGCCTTACTTTTCCATTTAGTGTTAGTCGCTATCAATATTGGGCAGTGTATTTGACGTATAAGTTTGAAATCACAAGGAGTATGGAACAGTGACTCACTACGATGCCCTGCTTTTATCACTAAATCGACCGCCGTATCGTCACAGTAATCGGCCACCCAACCAGCTATATCATCACTGACAACCACATCACTATTAACTTGAGAGACACCTTCAAATATGCGCTCTATATTTTGTGCGAGTGATTTTTTTAATGTTTCTAACTGTTCTTTTTGGGAGGTCTCTGAACCGTGGTTTGGTTTGACGAATTGGATGATATCCAGTGTCGGATCCATCGGGAGGGTGATATCACGGGCTTTTTCTATAGAAAGAAATTCATTATCTTCAATATGGGCAATGACTAGTACATGTTCCTTCATATATATCGCTCCTTTTTTACCTATTATATAAAGGCATATAATAGGTTTTGTCAAACCTACAATAGATATATACAACAGCAAATATTCCATCAATATCAATAAATAACTTCAATATTTAGGTGTTTTCAATAGAGCCTTAGATGTACTGGTAGCCTGAGCAACCTTAAAGAGGCTTTTTAGATTATTATTGGTGTGAGTTAAACCGTATATAGAGTTTTAAACGAACGCTAGTTAGAAAGTGCTTAGAGCAGCTAAATATTTTTTGATTAATTCATTATGTCGCTTACAAATTTAAGCGTGATAATAGGTTTAAAGGCTTAATAGTTAACGATTCTTTAATCAATAAAGTTTATCGTTCAGGGTTTTCAATAATTTTACGCTGAAATAATCAATCTCTTTAAAAGTGCTAGTCGCAACTAATTATTAATTTGTAAGATAGTGCCAGCTTTCGAAGAGAACTTTTGCTGCATAGATTAAATGAGCTAGCTCTAATATGGTTGATTATTAATTTTCTATTTATTGCGCTTCACTTCTCTTCTTCACTGACGAATACATCTCAAACCAAAGCTCCTTGGCATCCATTCTACCGAACTAAACTTTGCGTCCTGAACATAAAAAAGCCCGCGAGAGGCGGGCTTTTTAATATTTCGTATGTCTTGGCTTACATTACTTCAGCTTGCTTTTAATTGCTTTCAAGGTGCGGATTTGCGCCGCAGCCTCAGCCAATTGTGCCGCAGCAGCAGCGAATTCGAATTCACTGTTGTTGTCGCCAATGGCTTTTTCAGCATCAAGCTTCGCCTGTTCTGCAGCCGCTTCATCTAGATCGTGGGCGCGTAGCGCCGTGTCAGCTAGAATGATGACTTTAGTTGGCTGTACTTCAAAGAAGCCGCCAGAGACGTAGAAGATTTCATGCTCGCCGTTCTGCTTGCGCAGCTCGACAGGGCCTGGTTTTAGTTCCGTTAAAAGCGGAGTATGACCTGGGTAGATACCCAGCTCACCCAGACTACCTGTGACGGATACGAATTCGATCTCACCAGAGAAAATCTCTTCCTCGGCACTAACGATATCGCAAAGTACAGTTGTAGCCATGTTAATTACCTCTTTTAAAGCCCCTTGGTTATCCCAAGAGACTTTAGTGGTTCTAAACCAAATTACATATTTTTCGCTTTTTCGACCGCTTCTTCGATTCCGCCTACCATGTAGAAGGCTTGCTCTGGAAGTGAATCGTAATCGCCAGCTAAGATGCCGTTGAAGCCTGCAATAGTATCCTTAAGGGATACGTACTTACCAGGTGCTCCAGTGAAGATTTCAGCAACGAAGAAAGGCTGAGATAAGAAACGCTGAATTTTACGAGCACGGGTAACCGACTGCTTGTCTTCTTCAGATAACTCATCCATACCTAGAATAGCGATGATATCTTTCAGCTCTTTGTAACGCTGTAGAACACCTTGTACAGCACGTGCTGTATCGTAATGTTCTTGACCGATTACTAATGGATCAAGCTGACGAGAAGTACTATCTAGCGGATCAACCGCTGGGTATATACCTAGCTCTGCAATTTGACGAGACAGTACAACTGTTGCGTCTAAGTGCGAGAAAGTGGTCGCTGGTGATGGATCGGTCAAATCATCCGCAGGTACGTATACCGCTTGGATCGAGGTGATAGAACCAGTTTTAGTTGAAGTAATACGCTCTTGAAGTACGCCCATTTCTTCAGCAAGTGTAGGCTGGTAGCCTACCGCTGATGGCATACGACCAAGCAGTGCAGATACTTCAGTACCAGCAAGTGTGTAACGGTAGATGTTATCTACGAACAACAGTACGTCGTTGCCTTCGTCACGGAATTTCTCAGCCATGGTTAAACCAGTCAGGGCTACACGTAAACGGTTTCCTGGAGGCTCATTCATCTGGCCGTATACTAGTGATACTTTGTCTAGTACGTTTGATTCTTTCATCTCGTAGTAGAAATCGTTACCCTCACGAGTACGCTCACCAACACCTGCGAATACTGAGAAACCTGAGTGCTCTATCGCGATGTTACGGATAAGCTCCATCATGTTTACAGTTTTACCAACACCGGCACCACCGAACAGACCAACTTTACCACCTTTGGCGAAAGGACAAACCAAATCGATTACCTTGATGCCAGTTTCCAACAAGTCGTCAGAAGCGTTTTGCTCGGCATAAGTCGGTGCTTTACGGTGAATAGGCATACGCTCTTCTTCACCGATTGCGCCGCAATCATCAATTGGGTTACCCAATACGTCCATAATACGACCTAGTGTCGCAGTACCTACAGGTACTGAGATAGGTGCACCAGTATTTGCAACGTCTAAACCGCGGCTTACGCCTTCAGTTTGACCCATCGCGATTGCGCGTACTACGCCATCGCCAAGTTGCTGTTGTACTTCTAGTGTCAGACCAGTTTTAGCAACTGTCAGTGCATCATACACCTTTGGTACGCCGTCACGTGGGAATTCCACATCGACAACCGCGCCAATTATCTGAACAATTTGTCCGCTACTCATGTTCGGATCCTCTTTAACGTTTAACCCGTTAATTAAAGAGCTAATTAAGATTAGCTCCCTATCTATTAAACTGCTGCCGCGCCGCTTACGATTTCAGAAATTTCCTGAGTGATCGCCGCTTGACGTGCCTTGTTGTATATCATCTGCAGTTCATCAATTAAGTCGCCAGCATTATCTGTCGCGCTCTTCATTGCAATCATTCGAGCCGCCTGTTCGCAGGCATTGTTCTCGATAACCGCTTGATAAACTTGAGACTCTACGAAACGTGTAAGTAAGCTGTTAAGCAGCTCTCTCGCATCTGGTTCGTAGATATAGTCCCAGTGATGGGACAGCAGTTCGTCGTCGTCTTCTGCTTTCAGTGGAAGCACTTGCTGAACATTTGGAGCTTGCGTCATTGTATTAACGAAATCGTTACACACAATGTACAAACGGTCCAAGTTGCCTTCGCTGAAGGAATCTAACATGGTTTTAACAGCGCCGATTAAATCCGCTACTGCAGGCTTATCGCCCAATTGCGATTTTGCCGCAACCACATTGCCGCCAAAGCTTTTGAAAAAAGCTGCTGACTTCGCTCCCAACGCACAAATGTCAATTTCGACACCGGCATCTTTATGTTCTTTCATGCTTTTCATGGCTGCTTTGAACACGTTAATGTTCAAGCCGCCACACAGACCGCGATCGGATGAAACTACAATGTAGCCCACACGTTTAACTTCGCGCTCTTGCATGTACAAATGCTTGTATTCAGGATTTGATTTACTCAAATGCTGAATAACACCACGGATACTTCGAGCGTACGGACGGGAAGATTGCATGCGATCTTGGGCCTTACGCATCTTACTAGCGGCAACCATTTCCATGGCGCTAGTAATTTTACGTGTGCTACCAATACTCGCAATTTGCGTTTTTATCTCTTTTCCGACTGCCATAGCTATTCCGCCTATGTTATTTAAGTAACTTTGCTAATCTTAAGTCTTTACCTGTAGACACGATAGCCTACAGGTACGCGTTCAAGCGTCGACTACCAAGTGCTAGTTGCCTTAAATTTCTCGATACCCGCTTTAAATGTCGCAGTGATCTCATCGTTGTAAGCGCCGCTTTCGTTGATCTTATCCATAACATCAGCGTAATCGCTGTTGAAGAATGAAATCAATGCTGCTTCAAAGTCACCGATCTTAGCGATCGCGATATCTTTAAGGAAGCCTTCGTTAGCTGCGAACAATGATAGACCCATTTCAGCAATACTCATTGGAGTGTACTGCTTCTGCTTCATTAGCTCTGTTACAGACTGTCCGTGTTCTAGTTGTGCGCGTGTCGCGTCATCTAGATCGGATGCGAACTGTGCGAATGCCGCCAATTCACGGTACTGTGCAAGAGCCAGACGAACACCACCACCAAGCTTCTTGATGATTTTAGTCTGAGCAGCACCACCAACACGTGATACAGAAAGACCGGCGTTAATCGCAGGACGGATACCAGCGTTGTATAAATCAGTTTCTAAGAAGATCTGACCATCAGTGATCGAAATTACGTTAGTAGGTACGAATGCAGAGACGTCACCACCTTGTGTTTCGATAACAGGCAGAGCTGTTAGAGAACCGGTTTTACCTTTCACTTCACCGTTAGTGAACTTTTCAACGTAGTCTGCGTTAACACGTGCAGAACGTTCTAGTAAACGGGAGTGGAGGTAGAATACGTCACCAGGGTACGCTTCACGTCCAGGTGGACGGCGTAACAATAGTGAAATTTGACGATATGCCCAAGCTTGCTTAGTCAGATCATCATAGACGATTAGCGCGTCTTCACCGCGGTCACGGAAGTATTCACCCATTGAGCAACCAGCATAAGGAGCAAGGAACTGCATTGCTGCAGGATCAGATGCGCCAGCGGCTACGACAATAGTGTGATCCATTGCGCCGTGTTCTTCTAATTTACGTACCACGTTAGCGATAGTAGACTGCTTTTGACCAACCGCAACATAGACACAAGTGATGCCTTTGCCTTTTTGGTTGATGATTGCATCGATAGCAATCGCAGTTTTACCGATCTGACGGTCGCCGATGATCAGCTCACGCTGGCCACGTCCGACAGGAACCATCGCATCAATCGCTTTAAGACCAGTCTGGATAGGCTGATCAACTGATTGACGTTCGATAACGCCCGGTGCTACTTTTTCAACAGCATCGGTGATTTTTGTTTCGATAGGACCTTTGCCATCGATTGGGTTACCGAGTGCGTCTACAACGCGACCACGTAACTCAGGTCCGACAGGTACTTCTAGGATGCGGCCAGTACAACGTGCCGTCATGCCTTCTACTAGGTTTTGGTAGTCACCTAGGACTACCGCGCCTACTGCATCGCGCTCAAGGTTGAGTGCCATACCGTATACGCCGCCAGGGAATTCAATCATTTCCCCGTACATTACATCTGCCAGGCCGTGGATCAAGATGATGCCATCGGCTACGCTGACAATTGTGCCCTCATTTTTAGCTTGTGAAGACACGTCCAGCTTGTCGATGCGCTTCTTGAGGATCTCGCTGATCTCAGATGGATTCAGTTGCTGCATGGTTATTCCTCGATACTCAGGAATTTAATACTTCGGCTAGTTTCGCAATTTTTGCGCGAACTGAACCGTCGATAACTAGGTCTTGTGTGCGAATCACCAAGCCACCTAAAATAGACTTATCTACTGTAGAGGTTAGGGAAACGTCACGACTTAGCTTAGCGCTTAACGCCTGAGTTAATTTTTGTTGCTGTTGCTCGTCGAGCTCATAGGCAGTAGTCACGTCGATTTCGACAATTGACTGCTGATTTGCTTTGAGCTGCTCAAACTGCGCTGCGATCTCGGGAATAAGAGCCAGGCGGTCATTCTCTGCTAGTAGAACGATGAAGTTTTTACCACTTTCATCTAATTCTTCTAAAACAGTGATTACCGCTGCTGCCTTTTGTTCACTTGTCAGTGCAGGATTACCCAATATACTTTTCATCACATCATCAGAGGCAACTTGTGCCGCGTCAGTGAGTGATTTAGACCATGTATCGATAGTGCCCGCATCGCGAGCAAATTCGAAAACAGCTTTAGTATAAGGACGAGCTACTGTATTGAGTTCAGCCATCGTAAACCTCGCTTAAAGCTCCGCTGCTAGTTTGTCAACTAGGTGAGCGTGGGCTGCTTGGTCAACCGATGCTTCTAGAATTTTTTCGGCGCCAGCGACTGCTAATACAGCAACTTGAGCACGTAAACCTTCCTTCGCACGATTAACTTCTTGTTCGATTTCAGCTTGAGCCGCATGTTTAATGCGATCTGCTTCCGCAGAGGCTGCTTCTTTAGCTTCATCAACAATTTGGCTAGCCCGCTTGTTAGCCTGTTCGATGATGGCGGCTGACTGCTCTTTGCTTTCCTGTCTGTCTGCTTCGGCTTTTTCTTGAGCCGCACGCAAGTCGCGTTCTGCACGGTCAGCAGCGTCTAGACCTTCCGCTATCTTCTTCTTACGTTCTTCTAAGGCATCCGTAATCGGCGGCCATACGTATTTCATACAAAATACGACAAAGAAGAAGAATGCAATGATCTGACCAATAATGGTTAGATTAATATTCACGCCATTACCTCTCGTAGTTAATTAAGTAGTTATTATCAATAAAGTAAGTGCTACTTATTAAGCTACAGCGAACAGTACGTACATACCAACACCAACACCAATCATAGGTACAGCATCAACTAGACCCATTACGATGAAGAATTGAGTACGAAGCATAGGCACAAGCTCAGGTTGACGCGCTGCGCCTTCCATGAATTTACCACCTAAGATACCTACACCAATTGCCGCACCAATTGCACCAAAGCCTAGCATCAACGCGCCAGCGATATACAAAATTGCAGTTGCTACTTCATTTTCCATCAGTTTTTCTCCGATATTAAAGTTAAAATTTAAAAGTTATAAAAATTCAATTATTAAATTAATGCTCTTCATGCGCCATGGCTAAGTAGACAATTGTCAAAACCATGAAGATGAATGCTTGTAATGTAATAATCAGAATATGGAATATTGCCCAAGGCACTGAGAGTAACCACTGAGCCCAGAACGGTAGTAGCGCGATTAAAATGAAGACCATTTCACCGGCATACATATTACCAAAGAGTCGTAGTGCCAATGAAACTGGCTTGGCTATTAAACCAACGATTTCTAAGAATATATTAAAAGGTAGCATCCACTTGCCTAACGGTTGTAACGTTAGTTCCGCAGCAAATCCTTTAACACCTTTCATTTTAATACTGTAGTAGATAATTAGACCAAAGACAGCAAACGCCATACCTAGTGTGGCATTGATATCTGTTGTTGGTACAATTTTCATATACGGAATGCCCATTTGCTGAGCAATATATGGAATCCAGTCAATAGGCACCAGATCCATTAAGTTCATCAAAAATATCCAGACGAATATTGTCAACGCTAAAGGTGCGATAACCGGGTTCTTGTGATGAAAGGTACTTTTTACGTTTTCATCCACAAATTCAATGATACATTCAATAAAGTTTTGCAGTTTACCAGGTACTCCGGCTGTCACACTGACTGCGACTTTACGGAATAACCAAATAAAAAATAAACCAAGACCTATAGACCATACCATTGTGTCTACATTGATCGCCCAAAACCCCATCTCCGCTGCTTCGTTCACAGCTTCACTAGTGTGAGCAAATGTCCATACTCCGCCATCACCAACGGTTGTACCGTCATACCGCACTGTTCCCTCGGGTAATTTCCCGAAAGTCAGATTAGTCAAGTGATGCGCGATGTAGGACTTGGAAGTCATTATTTCCGTCGCCATTGCTATCTCTCAAGTTGAATCTATCTCCGCCTTTATATAGCACGGTTAAGATTTATAGTTTTATGAAACGTTGATCAGTCTTTACTTGCAAGTACCAGCCTATTACATGTACTGCTATGTAAGTACCAAATAAGGAAAAGGGGCTCAGTGGTTTCACTAGAACAAAAACCAGTGCAAATAACAGTGCACCGATTACCATTTTCCATATTTGGCTAATATATAATTCTGCCAAGGTCTTGTTAGCCGATTGTTCAGCTGCTATCTGCGGCTCTTTAACGAGTATTCGATTAACAGCATAAGCGTAGGGGATTAAGTAGATTATCCCTCCTAAAAAGGCCGAATAACCAAATTCCCAAGACTTAAACCCTAATAAAGCAGCAATAATACACGTTGCCACTAACTGAATTGTAATATTTTTGAGTGCTCTATGACGTATTACTTGAGTGCGACCTCGCGTACTACGGCTTTTTTTTAGCATTATTTTTGCTCTACACTCTATTTTCTGATTACTACATACAGCTTTAAATTAGGGGGCTGATTATATGGGGTTGTCTAGCCAGAGACAACTAATTCTGTGGCGTTTTTAACAAAAGCGCCGCTATTTTAAGAAAAATCGCATAAAACGAACCGTTTACTATTATTTTATCGTATATTTTCTTCTGACCTCTTAATCCCAACCCCCGTTCACCTCCAATGAGGACTTTACAAACTCGCCAGTATTTTCTCGAGTTTATCTGCATTTTCAAAGGAGATAGTGATTTTTCCTTTACCTTTCATGTTTTGTTTAATATCAACTTTAGCACTGTATTTTTCTGCTAAATCTGCTGATATTTTTTGTAAATTCACATCGGGTTGCTGTTTTGTAATGGCCGCTTTCGGTAATTCACCCGATTGCCATTTACGCACAAGCTCTTCAGTTTGTCTAACTGACATCCCCTTGCCCGCTACTTCATTAGCCACTTCTACTTGAGTTTCGCCCTCAAGACCTAATAGCGCCCTGGCGTGACCCATTTCAATATCACCATACTCAAGTAACTTTCGCACATCTTCAGTTAATTTAGTCAACCGCAAAAGATTGGTTACCGATGAGCGAGATTTACCGACGGCTGTCGCCACTTCTTGTTGGGTGAGTTCAAATTCATCTTGGAGGCGCTTTAGCGCTATAGCCTCTTCCATAGCATTAAGATTTTCACGTTGAATATTCTCAATCAGCGCCATTGCAATAGCCGCTTCATCTGAGACATCTTTAACGATGACAGGTATTGTATCTAAACCAGCTAATTGGCAAGCCTGCCAACGTCGCTCACCGGCGATTATTTCATACATATCACCTGCTACAGGACGGATGATGATAGGCTGCATAACCCCTTGCGCTTTGATCGAATTACTTAGATCTTCTAGTGCTTGTGGCTCTAAATCTCGACGCGGTTGGTATTTTCCACGCTGAATTTTTGTCACATCGAGTATTTTGTAACCGTCACCTTCTACCAGATCAACGGGGTTTTGTTCCGCTAAATCCGTGTTGACTTGTTCTTCAATGCTCGCGCCGGATAAGAGAGCATCCAACCCGCGACCTAAACCTCTTTTCTTTGCCATTTTAAACCCTTTTGGTCAGTAAAATTACTGAACTTGTGTCGCTTCTTCTAATGCTTGTTGTTTAAGTTCTTGCGCCGTTTTTCTAGACAACTCACCGGCAAGTGCTAAATATGCGAGTGCACCGCGGGAGTTTTTATCGTATTTAAGTGCTGGAAGTCCATGAGAAGGCGCTTCCGCTAAGCGAATGTTACGCGGGATAATAGTGCGATAAACCTTGTCACCGAAGTATTCAATAAGATGATTCGAAACGTCTTTGGTCAAAGTCATGCGTGGATCGTACATCGTACGTAGAATGCCCTCGATTTTTAAAGAGGGGTTGAGACGCGAGTTTATTTTCTCAATTGTACCAATTAAAGAACTAATGCCTTCTAGTGCGTAATATTCACATTGCATTGGTATGATAACGCCACTGGATGAAGCCAATGCATTCACGGTGAGTAAGTTTAACGAGGGCGGATTGTCAATTAAGATATAGTCATAGTTCTCAAGAACAGGCATCAACGCCATTTTGAGACGAAATTCGCGCCGTGGTAGTTCTAATAACTCCACTTCTGCTGCGGTAAGCTCGCCATTGGCACCAATAACATCAAAACCCGCTTCTTCATTGTGAATAATTGCTTCTTGTGCAGTAGCCTTTCCTGTAAGCACTTCATAAGCTGAGTTTTCAAGCTCGTACTTATTAACGCCACTACCCATGGTCGCGTTACCTTGCGGGTCTAAATCAACCAGCAGAACTCTATTTTTAGTTGCAGCGAGAGATGCCGACAAATTAACACATGTTGTGGTTTTACCAACGCCGCCTTTCTGGT
>Ga0209396_1001334_pt1 | contig 27550 bp, 9 predicted proteins | sample GOMGulsemesocosm_6_FD_184638 | JGI IMG/M metagenome (GOLD analysis project Ga0209396, IMG submission 184638) | Methane-oxidizing microbial communities from mesocosms in the Gulf of Mexico - GOM8C Gulf of Mexico (SPAdes) (version 2) | ecosystem: Environmental > Aquatic > Marine > Cold seeps... | reverse complement strand
GTGACTTTGTCAGTGTACCTGTTACCGGGTTATTAGCCGTAGATTATTTGGCTAATCGTACCTCGTTAATTGATGAAAAAAGAGATATGGGGCAGGCACTTGCTGGTAATCCACAAGCTAGATTAGTGCTTGCTGATGATAATGCTATTGAACGACCTTCTACTACTCACTTAGTTGTAGTGGACAAACAAGGTAATGCCGTGTCAATGACCAGTAGCATTGAAAATGGCTTCGGTTCAGCGTTAATGGTGCAAGGTTTTATTTTAAACAATCAGTTAACTGACTTTTCACTAGCGCCAAAGCGTGATGGTAAGTGGGTTGCTAACCGTGTTGAACCATTAAAAAGGCCGCGTAGCTCTATGGCTCCAATGATGGTTTTTAATCAAGATAGTTCACTACGTTTAGTTGTTGGGTCACCAGGTGGTAGCCGTATTATTAACTATGTAGCACAAACTATTATTGGTGTTTTAGACTGGCAACTTAATGTGCAGCAAGCGATTAATTTACCAAAAGTAACTAACCGAAATTATGTGACTACACTCGAGCAAGGTACCGACATTACCAAGTTGAAATCTGGGCTTGAAGCTAGAGGCCACAAAGTCATGGTGAGGCCTTTAAATAGTGGTTTACATGCCATTGAAGTCACTAAAGGTGGATTAGTTGGCGGAGCCGATCCTCGCCGAGAAGGTCTAGTGTTAGGACGGTAACCCAGTTGTCTTGGTAGTTTCAAGGAAAGCGGCAAACATAGTGGCAACTAAAGCGGCAATAGCTCCTAAATCTAAATTTTTTTGCCGCCTTTCCCGAGTTAAAGGCAACCATTAAATGTTTACGATCTCTAAATAAACAAAGTTTCATGCCTTCTATTCTGTGAATACTCCTAGTTAACAAAGGTATTGCTGGGGATGGAAATAAATACTTTTTAATTAGGCTTGTGGTGCGAAAATTGCTTGGTTCTCATTATTAGTTAACTCTAAAAACCGACAAAATGTTGGCAGGAGTGTAAAACAGTGACAGCGAAAAAATTCCAAACTATTGCTCAATTACTGTGTCTTGTAATGGTAATGTTGCATAGCACAAGCTATGCAATAGAAAGCTCCATACAGGCACATAAAGCTGACCAAGATGAAAGCTTTGGTTACAGCCTCTCACTTGGTGATGAGTTTTTTAATCAAAGAGCTTTTAACTGGCAGATTAGCTATACCCACCTAGAACATGTCGCCATTAGTGATTTGGATAAAATAAGTGGAGCATGGGATGAAGCCGATTTTGACTTTTCTTTAGATAATATTGATTTGATGCTCGGCTATCGATATTACCCCAGATCATATAATAAATTTATTAAAAGCTTGATGTTTGAGTTTCAAATTGGCGCCGCGGTGAATTTAAACGACCATAAGCTTGTCTTTCGACCAGACTTTGATAGAGAGGATATTTATTTTGCCGAACAAGGTGATATAAACCCGGTATTGGCCATTACTCTACAAAAAAGTTTTACTAAAAACTCAGCCATTCACATAGGCATTAAACACTACCCTAGTTACTCCGAATTTGGCAGCATCAGTACTTTATTTATTGGTTTTAATTATCGCTTTGGGCGTCAATTTTCTTACTAGTGTTACTTTTTAGTAACACTAAATTGGTTAAGTTTTTAGTTAATCCGCCGATAATTAGCTATCGGTAAATCCAGTTTATTTAGCTAAACTTATAACTATACATGTCACCTAGTCACATACTAGGGACTCTTGATATTAATACCTGCTTGATAGGCAGCCCCTTCCTTTGGAGAAGCGTGTGTTGAAGTATAAAATACGTTGCTTTAAATATTTAAGCATACTTACACTTATTATTAGTAGCAGCGTTTTTGCTGTTGATACAGATGGTGATGGCTATGATGATAACGTCGATGTTTTTCCCAACGACCCATTAGAATGGATTGATACCGATGGTGATGGTACTGGTAATAACAGCGATAATGATCTAGATGGTGATGGCCTAGTTAATAGCATTGATCCCGACCAAGATAATGATGGCGCGTTAAACCTTACAGATCCTTTGCCTAAAGACCCAAGTGAATGGCTAGATACTGATAATGATGGCTTAGGAAATAATGCCGATACTGATGATGATAGTGATGGCGTACCAGATCTACTGGATGTCTTTCCACTCGATATACTCGAAAGTTTAGATACTGACCTTGATGGTATTGGTAACAATCAAGATCCAGATGATGATACCCATGCAAATACAGGTATTGGTGATGGTGTCATTGATGCTTATGATAAATTTCCACTTGACCCATTAGAATGGCTAGATACTGATCTTGATGGTATTGGCAATAATGCCGATTTAGATGATGATAATGATGGCGTAAACGATGGTGTTGACGCTTTTCCGTTAGATTTTAATACCAATGCCGATTTAGATGGCGATGGCATTGGTGACTCCCAAGATCCTGATATTGATGCTGACGGCATTGTTAATACCCTTGATGTTTTCCCTTATGATATTACTGAATGGTTTGATACTGATGGTAATGGTATAGGTAACAATACCGACCTTGATGATGACGGCGATGGTGTTGCTGATACCCTTGATGATTTACCACTTGATGCTAGTGAAACGGTCGATACTGATAATGATAATATTGGTAATAATGCCGACGATGATGATGATGGTGATGGGGTACAAGACGGTCTAGATATCTTTCCATTAGACCCACTTGAGCACCTTGACTTAGATGGTGATAACATTGGTGATAATAGCGACAATGATGTTGATGGTGACGGTGTTATTAATACTGTTGATGCCTTTCCTTTTCTTGCCAGTGAGCAAAATGATGCCGATGGCGATGGTTTAGGAGATAAAAGTGATAATGATATTGATGGTGATGGTGTAACTAATGGTCCATTTACTTCAGGTAACTATAATGACCCACTAGATACCGTTTTTACTGGTAATGACGCTTTTCCCTTTACGGCGTCAGAATATATTGATACCGATGGCGATGGCATTGGTAATTTCGTTGATAGTGATGATGATGGTGATAATGAGCCAGATTTAACCGATGACTTTCCATTAGATAACAGTGAACAAAAAGATCTCGACGGTGATGGTATTGGTGATAGAAGCGACCCTGATATTGATGGTGATGGCATAAGTAATGGTAATTTTTCTTCAGGTAATTATAACGACACCTTAGATCCTGTATACAGTGGCAATGATGCTTTCCCCTTTGAAATGTTAGCGACTACGGATACTGATGGTGATGGTCTGCCAAACTCAGGTGGTTCTACCCCAGATGATGATGATGATACCCATGCAAGTAGCGGCGTTGGTGATGGTGTCATTGATGCACTAGATGCCTTTCCATTAGATCCTAATGAATGGTTAGACACTGATGGTGATGGCATAGGAAATAATGCTGATAGTGATGATGATAATGACGGTATCGTTGATGGTAGTGATGCCTTCCCATTAGATACTAATGAATGGTTAGATATTGATGGTGATGGTACCGGCAATAATGCTGATGGTGATGCCGACGGTGATGGTGTTTTGGATGCCGATGACCGTTATCCTTTAGATGCCAGTGAGCAGTATGATACCGATGGTGATGGTATAGGTGATAACAGCGACAGTGATGATGATAATGATGGCTTTGCTGATGCAATAGATGCTTTTCCTACTAAACCACTTGAATGGTTTGATACTGATGGTGATGGTATAGGTAATAATGAAGATACTGATAAAGATGGTGACGGTGATTTAGATAGTGACGATTTATTCCCGCTCGATAGTACAGAATCGTTCGATGCTGATAACGATGGCATTGGCGATAACGCAGACAGCGATGATGATAATGATGGTATTAGAGATTTTGACGATGCTTTTCCAAATAACCCTGTGGAAACACTAGATACCGATGGTGATGGATTAGGCAATGTATTTGATAGTGACGATGATGGCGATGGCTATGTAGACTTTGAAGACCAACTACCATTAGATGTTAATGAACACCTTGATACCGATGGTGATCTAGTGGGTAATAATGCCGATTTAGATGATGATGCCGACGGTATGAGTGATGAGTTCGAAAAGGAATATAACTTTGATCCACTTAATAGTGATGATGCGCTCTTAGATACCGATTTTGATGGTGTATCTAATGCAGCTGAAGCATTAGCGGGCAGTCACCCATTATTAGATGATTATGCGCCTATTATTACTCCGCCACAGGCCGTGCACATTAATGCTGATCATACATTCACTCGACTCAATATAGAAAGATTAATCGAGTTGACCAATATTTCAGTTAATGATGGTTTAGATGGAGAAAACTGCTGTGGATTAACGGCACTTGGTTTTGAAACGGGTGATAAAAATGTTAGCTCAGGGCTAGTACCGATTGAGTGGCGCGCGGTTGATAAAGCTGGAAATGTTGAGACGGTGAAACAGGTGTTAAATATTCACCCTTTAGTTAACTTTTCCTCAGGCCAAACAGTCGCTGAAGGTGGTGTTGCGCGAGTTGAAGTTGTCTTATCAGGTAATGCACCCGCATATCCTGTGACAATACCTTTAGTCATTAGTGGTAATGTTGATGAGGCTGACTATCAACTAGCTGACAGTCAGGTAGTGATTGCTCAAGGTATCGCAGGGTTTATTGATATTACTATTAATACTGACTTTCAAATAGAAGGCAATGAAGAGTTAATTGTCAGCTTTGAGCAAGCGGTCAATGCAGGTATTCACGCTCAGCATACCGTCACTGTTAGTGAAGGTAATGTAGCCCCCAATATCGAAGTATCCGTTTGGCAAAAGGGTGTACAAGTACCAAGTATTGCTAAAAATGATGGCGAGGTAACTATGGTGCTAACCATCAATGACTCGAATACCGAAGATACCCATCAAATTGATTGGCAACTGCCTGATTATTTGAGCGTAATCCCCTCTGGTGATCAATTACAGTTAACCTTTCAAGCGGAAGAGGTCAGTTTGCCTGAAGAAAATAAAGGCCTAATTAATGTCATAGTTAAGGTAACTGACAGCGGTAATACCACGAACAATGGCAGTGAGCCGTTATCTCAAACCAAGCAGTTATTTATACCGCTACTTGATAGCCAACCTACATTGCGTGATTTAGATAGCGACAGAGATGGTCTTAGTGATTTAGATGAAGGTTTTAGTGATGATGATTTAGATGGCTTACCTGCTTATTTGGACAACTCAACAATACCATATTTACAACCATTACACGTTAATTCAGCCGTTGTTAAATTAGCAGAAACTGAGCCAGGTCTGCATTTACGATTGGGTAAGTTTGCCTTATTACAAAACTCCGATGGAGTATTATTATCTCAACAGGAAATAGTCGAAACGGGACTTATTGAGGCAGACAGTTTAATAAATAGTTTGGGCTATTTTGATTTTGAAATTCACAACATAATGCCATTTGGGCGATCAGTTGCCATCGTTTTGCCGCTTGCTAGTGCTATCGAGCCTTATTCTGTTTATAGAAAAATTAATGCCGCACAAATATGGGCAGATTTTTCAGAGGATAGTAACAATGGGCTTGCCACCAGTGGGGATGTAAATGGCGTTTGTCCAGCCCCTCACAGTGAACTGTATCAAGCAGGTTTAAATGTCGGTGATAATTGCTTAAAATTATTAATCGAAGATGGCGGTGTTAATGATGCTGATGGTATTGCTAATGGTGTGATTGATGATCCTGGCGGTATTGCCGTCGTTGATAATGAAACAATCTCACTTGATGTGACCCCTGAACAAGAGAGTAGTGGTAGTGTTTCTTATTTAATACTAGGTCTATTAATGTTAATGTTGTTACATCGTAGCGCGAGCAAAATTGTGCGAGCAGAGGCTCAACAGAGCAACCCAGCAAGATAACGTTTTGATGTTTACATGTAGAAAATTTAAGGCTCTCAAATTGAGAGCCTTTTTGATTTAGACTATGTATAACAAGATGACAAATTCAACGAAACGCGCATTAGATTATCGATAAATCATATTTTGGTTGAATCATTGGCATATTCTTGCTCAAATGGCGCCCCATAGTCGTAAATAATTAATATTAGTTAACTCACTTGTTAGTATTGCGCAATGTTATTAACAGCATTGTTGCATCAGGTGCAAAGATTAACTCAGCACAATAAGCAATAATCATCTAAATGAAATATTCCCGCGTTTTTATTAATAGCATCGCCTATGAGTTGGCCCCTGAAGTGGTCACTAGTGTAGAGCTTGAATCTCGTTTGACCCCGTTATATCAAAAATTCCGCATCCCTATGGGGCAATTAAATGCGTTAACAGGCATTGAAGAGCGTCGTTGGTGGCCAAAAGATCATATTTTATCTGACGGTGCCATCAATGCGGCAGAAAAGACGATGGCAGAAACAGGCATTTCAGTTGCTGATTTAGGCGCTGTTGTTTATACCGGTGTTTGTCGAGATCAACACGAACCTGCAACCGCATGTCGTATTGCAGCCAAGCTGGGTGTTCTTAAAGACACTGCTATTTATGATATCAGCAACGCTTGTTTAGGTGTTTTATCAGGTATTTTAGATATTGCTAATAGAATTGAGCTTGGTCAAATAAAAGCTGGTCTTGTTGTGTCATGCGAATCAGCACGTCATATTGTGGATGTAACCATTGACGATATGTTGGCAGAGCCAACCATGCAAAATTATGCTCGTTCCTTAGCTACCCTAACCGGTGGCTCAGGAGCAGTTGCTGTTTTACTGACTGACGGTAGTTTAAACCTTAGCACTGAGCGTAATCATCAATTATTAGGTGCAAGTCACTTATCTGCACCTGAACATAATGATTTATGTCAGTGGGGCCTAAAAGAAGTAGGGCCGCAATTATTCCGTGAATTTATGCGCACCGATGCAGTTACTTTACTGAAAGAAGGTGTTGCGCTTGCCAAAGATACTTGGGAGCACTTTTTAGAGCAACGCCAATGGGACATTGAACAAGTTGATAAAGTAATTTGTCACCAAGTGGGCGCGGCAAACCAAAAGCAGGTTTTAACCGCTTTAGCGATTCCAGCGGGAAAAGAATTCCCAACCTATAAACGCTTAGGCAACATGGGGACCGCATCTCTGCCGGTAACGGCGGCTATGGCCCATGACCAAGGCTTTTTGAAGCAAGGCGATAATGTTAGCTTCTTAGGCATAGGTAGTGGCTTAAACTGTATGATGTTAGGGCTTAAGTGGTAGTTATGTCAGATACAATGTTAGAAAAAAAATCACAAGATAAATTACAAGAGATGCTAAGTGATAACTTGGCTGATAACTTAGGTGATAGCTTTAAAAAGTCATTCCCCTTTAAACGCAATGTTATTAGTAGACATGGGCATCAATATCATTATGTCAATGAAGGGCAAGGTTCGCCAGTTGTCATGGTTCATGGTAACCCAAGTTGGTCTTTCTATTACCGTAACCTAGTGACTGCGCTAAGTGAAAATCATCAATGTATTGTGCCAGACCATATTGGTTGTGGTTTATCAGATAAACCTGGTGATGATAGTTATGATTATACTTTAGCTAATCGAATTGATGATTTAGAAGCTTTATTGGATCACTTAAACGTTAAAGATAATATAACCCTAATCGTTCATGATTGGGGCGGAATGATTGGTATGGGATATGCCGCGCGCTATCCTGACCGCATAAAGCGTATTGTAGTATTAAACACCGGTGCTTTTCATTTACCCGCAGCTAAAAAGTTACCTCCTGCACTTTGGTTAGGCCGTAATAGTGTCTTAGGTACCGTACTTGTGCGCGGCTTTAATGCCTTTTCAGGTATTGCTTCAATTATTGGTGTAAAAAGAAAGCCGATGGCAAAAGACATTCGCCAAGCGTATGTTGCGCCGTTTAATTCATGGAAAAATCGTATTTCCACTTTGCGCTTTATTCAAGATATTCCTTTGAAAGAGGGTGACAGAAACTATCAATTGGTTACGGATATCGCTGCAAGTCTCGACCAGTTTAAAAAGCTACCTATGATCATCTGCTGGGGCTTAAAAGATTTTGTTTTTGATAAACATTTCTTAGCCGAGTGGCAACAACGATTCCCTAATGCAAAAGTGCACGCTTTTGAGGATTGTGGTCACTACATATTAGAAGATGCCAGTGATGAAGTTGTGCCTCTGATTAGTGACTTTTTAACTGACAGCGAAAGCCTGTTAAGTAAATCAAGTAAATAGGAAAGCTTTAGCATGAGTGAGACAATGGATAAGTCTAACAAGTCCACTATACCCAATACCGCCAACTTATGTCGGCATCTCGCCCATGCAGCTAAGTCAATCCCTAATGAGTTAGCTGTTGCCGTGCAAAAAAGTCGACTAGGACAGCTCCGTTATAGTGAGATTGACTTTGCTACTTTGCATCAAAGTAGTGATGAAATAGCCAATGCGCTGCAAGCTTATGGTATTAAACCTGGCATGAAAGCTGTTTTAATGGTCACACCAAGCATCGAATTTTTTTCCTTAACCTTCGCCTTATTTAAAGCGGGTATCGTGCCCATTTTAGTTGATCCTGGCATGGGAATAAAAAATCTGAAACAATGTTTTATTGAGTCCCAGCCCGATGCTTTTATTGGTATCCCGAAGGCCCATATTGCCAGGTTACTCTTTAGTTGGGGTAAGGGTAGTGTTAAAAAGCTACTCACCGTTGGTGGCAGCTCCATAGTAGCCAAGCTTATTGGTGGTATTAACTTAACTGCACTATTGGCTCGTTATCGCGGAAAACAATCGCAACCTTTCGAGATGGTTAAACTTAGCGATGATGACATGTCAGCGATTTTATTTACCAGTGGTAGTACCGGTACTCCAAAAGGCGTCGTCTATAGCCATAAGATGTTTGAGGCACAAATTACCGCGTTAAAAGATGATTATGCTATTCAACCAGGGGAGAGAGATTTAGCTACTTTTCCATTATTTTCACTCTTTGGTCCTGCGTTAGGTATGGCGTCGATAGTACCTGATATGGATGCCAGCAAGCCAATAAAGGCAAACCCTGTCTTTATTTTTGCTGCCATTGAAAAATATCAATGTAGCAACTTATTTGCCAACCCTGCACTGATAGAAGTGTTAGGGCAGGCAGGCACATCAGTAGAGCCTAGCCTTAAATTAACTAGCTTAAAACGGGTTATCTCAGCAGGTGCACCAGCAACTTTACCATCAATAGAAACATTTACTCAGCTACTTAGCGAAAATGTGCCTGTGTTAACTTCTTATGGCGCAACAGAATCATTGCCGCTAACCAAAATTGCTAGCGCAGATTTACTAACTACACGTGACATTACTGATAATGGCGGTGGTATTTGTGTTGGTAAACCTATTAATGGTGTTGAACTTAGTATTATTGAAATTACTGAACAGCCAATAGATTCTTGGCATAACAGCCTCGTTTTACCTATTAATACCATTGGTGAAATTGTTGTTAAAGGTGACATGGTAAGTCGTCAATACTACCAACGAGAGTCAGCAACTAAACTGGCCAAAATTCAAGATGACAATAATATACGCCATAGAATGGGTGACTTAGGCTACATCGATGAACAAGGTTTGTTATGGATGTGTGGACGTAAAGCTCATAGGGTAACTACAGAAAGCAATGTCTACTTCTCAATTCCATGTGAGCGGATATTTAACACCCATGAAGCAGTAAAACGCACTGCATTAGTTAAGGTTACCATTTGCAATAAAACGGTACCGTTACTGTGTGTTGAACTAAGCGATGATGCTAAAAATGATAAGAATTTTGATGAATCATCACTATTTTCACAGTTAAAAGTCATTGCACTTGGACATAAACAAACCACTGCTATTTCACACTTTTTACTGCATGAAAATTTCCCTGTAGATATTCGCCATAATGCTAAAATATTTCGAGAAAAATTAGCGGACTGGGCACAAGATGAACTCAACTAATTGCTATCTCTACTCTTCCCACACTAATGACAGATACCGCCATGATATATAAAGACCAAGATACTTTGCTGCTAAGTGAACATCAAGCTTTACAGAGTTCAGTCAACGAGTTGGCCGGACAGGTTGAACATGTATTTGTTACCGGAGCAGGTGGCTTTCTAGGTAAAACCATTTGCCGACTATTACGCTTGGCTAATATAAAAGTGACAGGCTTTGCCCGAGGTAAATATCCTGAACTTACACAAATGGGGGTAAATACGGTACAAGGTGATATTGCTGATTTTGACCAAGTTAAAAGTGCGATGCAAGCGTGTGACTTAGTATTCCATGTGGCGGCAAAGGCAGGTGTTTGGGGCAGTAAAGAGGATTATTTTAAGCCTAATGTACAGGGCACAAACAATATTATAAAAGCTTGCCAAGAGCTTTCGATCAGTCGTTTGGTTTATACCAGTACACCGAGTGTAACGTTTGCTGGTGTTGATGAAGCAGATATTGATGAATCACAACCCTATGCGGAGAACTATTTAAATAATTATGGTCAAACAAAAGCACAAGCAGAGCAACTGGTTCTGGCAGCAGCGAAGAGAAGTTCGCAAGAAAGTATTGCTAAGGAAAGTGCGTCCCAAAAAGGAGAGTTAAAAACGGTTGCCTTACGTCCACATTTAATTTGGGGACCTAATGACCCACACCTTGTCCCACGAGTGCTTGAACGTGCCAAAGCAGGTAAACTTAAATTGGTGGGTAAAGAAGATAAACTTGTTGATACCATCTATGTTGATAATGCTGCTTATGCACATATTTTAGCAGCAATAGCACTAACTAAACCTAATGCGACATGTAACGGTAAAGCTTATTTCATCAGTAATGATGAGCCTATTATTATGGCTGACATGCTTAATAAAATCCTTGCCTGTGTCCACCTTCCGCCAGTGACGAAAAGAGTGCCTAGTAATATTGCCTATGGCGTAGGTGCATCACTCGAATGGCTTTATAAACTACTCGATATAAAACAAGAGCCAATAATGACACGCTTTGTGGCTAGGCAGCTGTCGACTTGTCATTATTTCGATATCAGTGCCGCGAAAAATGATTTTGGTTACAAGCCGCTAGTGGGCATAGAAGAAGGCATGAAACGACTTAAAGATTCTTTATCTTAATCTGATACATATATTTATCTAATCAGCCTAAATATTTTATCCAATATTTTTAATATAGTATCGTGGTCAACTAATTTTTGGCTACGAATTTGTATTCAAGTCAGTATTTTTTCTCTGACTCATTGGGTGTTAGTCCACTGTTATAGCTGTGGGGCCTAAGTCGGCTGTAATATCCAATAAGGTATTTAACAACCTCATTTTCAGCTTCAGTAAATGAACGATAGCCTGTTGTTGGCACTCATTCTATTTTCAGGCTCCGGAAGAACCCTTCTATCGGGCTATTATCCCAACAATTTCCACGGCGAATCATGCTTTGTTCCATTTGATAACGCCATAGCAACTGACGGTAATTTTTGCTCGTATATGTGCAGCCTTGATCCGAATGACACATCACACCTTTTGGTCGTCCTCTCTATTCAAATACCATCGATAATGCTATCGCTACTAGCTTTGTGTCTAGTGAATATGACATTGCCCAACCCATTAATTTACGTGAAAATAAGTTATTCACAGCAGCTCCGTAGGCCCTACGAGTTCCAGTCCAAGTAAACGTAATATCACCACAGCAAACTTGGTCAGGTTGAGTTACTGCAAATTAACCTTCAAGGGGATTCGGTATCGCAACATGCTTTTTGTTTCGATTTCTTATACTTATGCTTAGGAAGCTTGCAGATCACTAATCCTTTTTCTTTCATCAAGCGAGCCGGAGCCTTTTTTAGTATCTCACTTTCCTATTCGATACGCGCAATGCATCTTTTGAGTTCACGGATTTCAAGTTGATCTGCTGACAATCGAGTCGTTTTACTTGTGATGCCATTGCGCTCATTTCTTAACTGACGAATCCATTTGCCTAGTGATGATTTTCCGACATTCATAGCACGCTGAGCTCAAGTACTGAACAGCTCTTTATCAATGACTAATTTGAATTCAGGAGAGAGATAGGGGCTTTTTCTTTGTGTCATCGTGTCACCTAATTACCTATGCTACTACACACAAGCTGAAATGATAAAAACTCAACGATACACTTAATTTTTAAATTTATAAATATTGTATGATACAAAGTCGACATTCAATATATTGTATATTGTATTTGGTTTCAAGGTCTTATGTTCTAGGTATTACTATTTTAACGACGGATTAAGGATTTATATTGTCGATTTTTCAACATAATTTAGTCGTATTATTGCTAACGAATTAGTACTGTCATCGCTACTGTAGCTATCCGTTTGAAAGCTCAAGGTTTCTTTAATGAACCTGCTTTAGTTGCTACATGGATTAGATGCGATGATAACTGATAGAAAAAAGACAGAGCCTACTATTGTCGATATAGCTTCTATTGATAATAAAAAACAAGTTGTTGAATTTAATAATACAAAAGTAAATTTTCCTAAAGAAAAATTACTTCATCAGCTTTTTGAAGAACAAGTTTTAAAAACGCCCAACACCATTGCACTTTGCCATTTAGATAATAAGTATAGCTATAAAGAGCTAGATACACGGGTAAATATACTTGCGAAATACCTAAAAGAGTTAGGTATTGAACCTGATGACCGTGTGGGTATTTGTCTTGAAAGAAACATTAGCTTAGTTGTTGCTGTTCTTGCTGTGCTTAAATCCGGTGGCGCATATGTGCCAATGGACCCTAAATACCCAGCTGAAAGAATAGCTTATATGATAGAGGATAGTGCGCCTAAGGTCTTGTTAACGCAAACATCCCTTAATTCACTATTAACGAGCATAAGTACTGATGTACCTATGTTTGATATGCATACTAATGTAATTGCGTCCTCATATGAGAGTGACGAAAATTTATCAACAGGTAATAAAAATCTAAATAGTCAGCATCTTGCTTATGTAAGTTATACATCAGGCTCTACAGGAAAGCCTAAAGGCGTGGCTGTTGAACATCGAAATGTTGTCAATTTTGTTTTATGGGCCAGTTCAGAATTCCCCCCAATAGAGTCATTTAAGAGTATTTTCGCAACGTCACTAAATTTTGATCTTTCTGTTTTTGAGCTGTTTGTTCCTCTTATATCTGGTGGGACGGTTAGATTAGTTAATGATGCACTGGCAATAGCACAAGCTCCGGCTGATATCGCGCTAATTAATGCAGTGCCTTCTGCTGTAACTGCATTACTCGATATGAAGGCGATTCCAGATTGTGTTCAACTGATGAATTTCGGTGGTTATTCACCTAAACGCAAGTTGGTTGAACGCTTATTTCAATCGACTAAGGTTGAGCGAGTAGCCAATTTATTTGGACCTACAGAAACAACAGTGTATTCCACTTGGGTAAGTATGACCCGTGAAAACGGTTATGTTAGTCATATTGGCCGCCCCATCGCGAATACCCAAATATATATTTTGGACGAAAGAGGTGATGTTGCAGGTGTGGGTGAAGTCGGTGAAATACACATTGCTGGGGCAGGGGTTGCACGTGGTTATTTAAATAGACCTGAGCTTACGGCTCAAACTTTTATACCAGATCCTTTCTCGAATGAAGAAGGGGCGCGCATGTATAAAACCGGTGATTTAGGTCGTTGGTTGCCCGAAGGTAATGTTGAGTTTTTAGGGCGAAATGATTTTCAAGTAAAAATTAGAGGCTACAGAATTGAATTGGGTGAAATTGAGGGGCAGTTAGAAAGTCTAGAGAATGTGAAAGATGCTTTAGTCGTTGCTCGAGAGCATGAGGCAGAAGAAACTCAATTAGTTGCTTATCTCATCATGGCAGGTGGCAGCGCGAATATTGAAGTTTTACGAGAAGGTCTGGCTGAGTTCTTACCTCAATATATGATACCTAGTGCCTTTGTTGTTCTAGATGTATATCCATTAACGCCTAACGGAAAAATAGATAGGTCTGCTTTACCCGATCCCGATAGAAATGCATCATCTGACTCTACTTTTGTCGCACCTAAAGGACAAATAGAAAATGTGATAGCAAAAATATGGGGGAAACTACTTTTATTACCCCAGATAAGTCGATTTGATCATTTTCTTGAATTAGGCGGACATTCGTTACTTGCTATTAAATTAGTGTCTCGTTTAAAGCAGGAATTCTCCATTGATTTATTGCCTTCTGACATCTTTGAAAAACCGAGATTAGATCAATTAGCAGCCTACGTATCTGGCTCTAGCACAGTTATTCATAAAAACATTTCGCGGATAAAAAGAGATAAACCTCTTTTAATGTCAAAAGAACAACAGCGATTATATTTCATGAGTCAGTTAAATCCTGCCGCTAGTGTTGCCTATCATGTTGCTAATAAGTACCGATTAAAAGGTGAACTAGATTTAACAATTTTACAATTGGTAATGAATTGCCTAATTCAAAGGCATGAAAGCTTTAGAACCCTATTTATTCAAAAAGATGGTAGCCCAGAACAGATAGTACAAGAAGGAAAACTTAGTTTTAACTTGTACAAAAAAGACTTATGCCACCTAGCTAGTCAGGAACAAAATTCTGCTATTGACTGTGTTCTTAAAGAAGAATTTCTACTTCCTTTTGACTTAAAGCAAGGCCCTTTAATTCGAGCTGGGGTAATTAAGCTTTCTGACACAGAGAATATCCTATTTTTAGTTCAACACCATATCATTACTGATGGATGGTCAAATCAACTATTACTAGACGAATTAATACAACTTTATTCAGCCTTTATTAAAGGAAAGTCGAATCCATTATCTGAACTCACCCTTCAATATGTTGATTATGCTGCATGGCAACATCAGCAAATATTACAAAATAGCACACAAGACTCACTTGATTTTGGCTATAAGCAACTAAAGGGGGCTCCTCATCTTTTAACTTTACCTTTAGATTATAACCGACCGGCTAAACAGTCTTACCGTGGTAATCAAGTTAACTTTAATTTAGGAAATGGTTTAACAGATGAATTACTAGAGTTTAGTCAACAGCATGACTTGACGGTATTCATGACGTTACTGGCTGGATGGGCTTGCCTATTATCTCGACTTAGTGGCCAGAAAGATGTGGTAATAGGCACACCAGTTGCTAATCGGCAAAGGGTAGAATTAGAGCCTTTGCTAGGTTTTTTTGCCAATACATTGGCATTACGAATTAATGTTCAAGATGATCTATCTATTAAACAACTTTTATCGCGAATTAAAAACGATACTTTATCTACGATAGAGCATCAAGATTTACCCTTTGATCAATTAGTAGAAAAGCTTAACCCTAAAAGAAGTTTAAGCTATAACCCCTTATTTCAATCTATGTTTGTGATGGAAAATAATCAAAATGTAGGAGGGCGAATTACAAGTGACTTAGAAATAAGTGAAGAAGAGCCCCCACATTATACAACCATATTTGATCTTAGTTTAAAGCTAAATTTTGATGGTGACCGCTTGTCGGGAGGCCTTGAATATGCTGAAGACTTGTTTAAAGAACAAACCGTACTAGATATAGCTGAAGAATATACCTCTGTACTTAAATATCTATTGAAAAATCAAAAACAGAAAGTTAGCCAGATATTATTAAGCAATAAATGGACTGAAAAATTAGCTGAAAAAGCAAGTGTAGATTATTGGATAAAGCAACTTGACGGAGCACCACAACTTCAAGGGGTTTTACCCGATAATTCAAGGAACTGCCAGCCTATTCATGAAAAAAATAATGTGGCAACTCTAACCTCTTGCATTAAAGGTAATAATGTACATAAATTACTTCCTTTGCTTGAAAAAGATGAACTGAATGGCACCAGTTTAATGCATGCTGCATTTACACTAGTGCTTTCGCGTCACAGTAATATCCAGGATATTGTAATAGGTGTACCTATTATTAATGAGGCTTTTGCACAGAAAATCCCAGATAAACGACAAATAGATAACATGCACGTTATACGAACCAATACAGGTTACGTAGGTTTTAATGATTATTTAAGTCATGTTCAACAAGTCTATAAAGAAGCACAAGCTCAACATGAAATTTCATTCTTTGAGATAATTAAGGGAACAAATACCTCATTTAACACTGATCATACTCCTTTAATACAAATCATGTTTAGCATGGAAATATCGTCTCAAACTCAATTGTTTAGAAATTTATTATTGCAATCACAAGAAACAAAAATCGGGACAAAACTTGACCTAGCACTACACGCAACAATCAAAGAAAATGAACTGTTACTTTGTTGGGAATATAATGACTGTTTATATAATAAAGAAACTATCGAAAGACTAAACTCTCATCTTAAATGCTTATTACTTTCTATTGCAACGCAACCCAACGCCCCTATAGCAGACTTGCAAATGTTGTCATTGGATGAGCAAAACTTTTTATTACAAGATCTCACCGGACGACAACCCGATTATTTACCTGAACATCAATTAATCGCTACTCACCAGTTGTTTGAGCAACAGTCACTTTTAACACCGTTAGCCATATCTTTGATAGATGAGAGTGAAAGAATAACCTATCAAGAATTAGAAATAAGAGCGAATAAGCTTGCTCGTTATATTCAAAACAAAGGCGTCAAAGTTGGTGATTTAGTAGGTATTTGTACTGATCGTTCCTTTAATATGGTGGTTTCTGTATTAGCTGTATTAAAGGCAGGTGCTTGTTATGTGCCTATGGATAGCAGTTACCCAATCAAACGCCTTGAATTTATTATTAATGATAGTCAGATGCAACTCTTAGTGAGTGACGAGTCTTGCCCTGAATTAAGCTTACCCAACGTTTTAAACCAAATATCTTTACAAAAAGAGTCTGACCAAATTTATGTACAAGATATTTGTAAGGTAAAGCTAGATAGAGCGCTTTTACCGGATGATCTTTGTTATGTCGTTTATACCTCTGGGTCTACAGGAAATCCCAAAGGGGTGAAAATGCCCCATAGGGTTTTGGTTAACCTTATCAGTACGATGACATCACAAAGTGAACGATTTTCTGAACCGCTACTTTGGCTTCAATATGTATCTCCAGGTTTTGATATGTGCTTTGCCGACATCTTTATGAGTATTTCTCATGGTGGCTGTCTACGTTTGATACCTAGAGAAGTACAACAAGATATTTCATTATTAATTAGGTTACTGGCTAATGAGAGCATCGAAGCGCTAAATTTACCTTATGCGGTAATGCAACTTTTAATTTCTCGATCTCAAGAACTGAATATCTTATTACCCCATTTAAAGCTTGTTCTAAGTGCCGCTGAGCAGATGCGTATAACACAGGAAATACGCGATTTCTTCACTCAACACATAGGATGCCAGTTAATTAATCAATATGGGCCATCTGAAACGCATGTGATTACAGGTCATGTGTTAACAGGTGAGCCCACGCATTGGCCTAAGCTACCCCCAATTGGGCGTCTATTGCCTAATGTAGAAGGGTACATTTTAGATACAGACAAACATTTAACACCATTTGGTTGTATAGGAGAACTACATGTTAGTGAATTTTCAAGCAGTGCAGGGTATTTGAATCTTCCTGAACTCACTAAGACTAGTTTTGCTATAAGCCAAAGTGTTTCGGGTAAGCTTCTTTACAATACAGGGGATTTAGTTCGTTTTTGTGCGAATGGAGAACTTGAATACTTTGGACGTAGAGATAAACAAATAAAAATTCGTGGGTTTAGAGTCGAATTAGGCGAAATCGAAGCTAAGTTAGAAGCTTGTATTAACGTTAATAGCGCTGTCGTAATAATCTGTCATGCGAATAATGGAGACATCAGCTTATTGGCGTACGTCATTTTAGATGAATCTAGCCAATCGACCTCTATTCAAATAAAGCAAATAAAACAAAATATACAATTAGAACTACCCACATTTATGATCCCTAATCAGATCATTACATTACCTCACTTTCCTCTTACCCCAAACGGAAAAATTGATAAAGCAGCTCTGCCTTTACCAAATGAGTTTGAAATCGTGCAAACGGTTAACACAGATAGAGAACTCCTGCCTGACGAGTTAAAACTAGCAGACATTTGGTGTGAAGTATTAAACATAAATCAAATTAGCCCAATGAATGAATTCTTTGAATTAGGAGGGCATTCCTTATTGGCCACCAAACTATTGTCTCGAGTAGAAGATGTTTTTGGTATTGCTTTGGGTCTTAGTACGTTATTTGAAACACCTAGCCTAGAAAAAATGGCGGAGAAAATATTATTTGAGTCAGCTAAAGAAGAGTCGATTTTAATGGAAATGCTACTAAACGATATCGAAAATTTGAGTGGAGAAGAGATAAGTAAGCAATTAGAAGGTGCTTTTTCACCTACAACTGACTTATCAATAAAGGAGTAATTTATGTCAGAACTAAATAAACGATTAGCGGGTTTATCACCAGAAAAAAGAGCTTTACTAATGCAACAACTTAGTAAAAAAAAATCAGCTAATCCAACGATAAAGATAGGTGGTCGTGAAAGACCGGAAAGATTACCTTTGTCTTATACCCAGCAAAGGTTATGGATTATAGATCAACTTAGTGTTAACTCTTCAACGTATAATTTATTTGAAGCTTCTTGGTTGAAAGGCAAGTTAGACATAGCGTTATTAGAATGTGCTTTGACAGAACTTGTTCGTAGACATGAAATATTAAGAAGTGTTATCTGTAATGATGATAAAGGACCATTTCAAAAGTTTACACCAAGCACTGAGGTAACGCTGAAATTAATTAATCTATGTGATGTGCCAGAGCAACATAAGCGCATCAAAGCTAAAGAGTTAGCGCATCAAGAAATATCTACTCCATTTATTTTGTCAGAAGGGCAACTATTTAGACCCACTTTGATTCAGTTGTCAGAACAAGAATCGCTATTTATCTTAAATGCCCACCATATAGTTACAGATGGATGGTCTTTCGGTGTTCTTTTTAGTGAACTTCGCAGCATATATAAAGCCTATCTGAATGGGCAACCTTCACCCCTTGCGGAGCCACAACTACAATATATTGACTATGCTCTTTGGCAACGTGAAGTACTGTCTAAAGAAAGTAAACTGATGAAAAAGCAACTTGCCTACTGGGAAGAGCAGTTATCAGGGGAATTACCTACTTTAGACCTTCCAAGTGATAGGCCAAGACCGCTGGTACAGAGTAATAAAGGTGATACATACGGGTTTAAAATTTCAAAGTCTTTATATCACTCTCTTTCAAGCTTTGCTCAAAGTAAGGGAGCAACAAACTTTATGGTTTTTACCGCCGTTTTACAAAGTTTGTTAGCACGTTATACCGGACAGCAAGATTTAACTCTGGGATTAGGTATTGCGAATAGACAACGTCAAGAATTAGAGCCCTTGGTGGGATTTTTTGTCAATACGTTAATCATGAGAAATGATTTGACCGGAGATCCTAGTTTCCTGCAAATAGTAAAACGTGTTCAAGAAACGACGCTTGATGCTTACGATAACCAAGATCTTCCAATGGAGCTGTTACTTGAATCATTAAAGCTAGAACGTTCTTTAAGTCACTCTCCTTTATCTCAGGTAATGCTGTTTTTTCAAAATTTCCCAAGTGATTCAATAAATCTTGGCGATGCTGTGATGACACCGCTTGAACTGGGTGAAATCAATGCTGGTGTCGCTCGTACAGATTTAGCTTTTTTCGTGGAAGAAGAGAAAGAATCTTTATCTATATTCATTGAATATGCCACCGATTTATTTGATAAAGAGCGAATTGTTGCACTCGCTAAAGGATTTGAACAACTTATGTCTTCGGTGTTATCAGCACCTAACTTGCTTTTATCTGAATTCGACATTATTCCTTCTGATGATAAGAATAAATTATTGATTGATTGGAATAATACGCAACGAGAAGTACCTCAAGATCTTTGTATACATACCTTGGTAGAGAAACAAGTTGCAAGTACACCAAATGCTATTGCTGCTCAATACTTAGGGAAGTCTATAACGTATTCTCAACTAGATATAGAAGCTAAAAATGTAGCAAAAGAATTAGTATTCCAAGGGGTAAAATCCGGGGATAAAGTTGGATTGTGTACTTCCCGTTCACATAAGTTATTAGTCGCAATTTTAGCTATCTTAAAAACAGGTGCTGCGTATGTACCAATAGATCCTAATCACCCTGAAGCAAGGGTGAATGCGATGTTAGACGATGCCGATATAGCGTTAGTACTCACTGAAAGCGATTTAGAATACAAACTCCTTTCAAACAAAATCAACACAGTTTTATTAGATAAAATCCAAAGTAATGAAGAGAGAGAAACTGAGCTGCCAGCGAACGTGTCTGATTCATCTTGTGCGTATGTTATTTTCACTTCTGGTACGACCGGACGTCCAAAGGGCGTAATGGTTTCTCATAAATCGGTTGTTAATTTCTTACATTCAATGGCGAATAAACCAGGTATTTCATCAGAAGATACCCTGTGTGCAGTGACTACTTTATCGTTTGATATCTCTGTATTAGAACTTTTGTTACCTCTGACAGTCGGAGCCAAAATTGAAATAGCTGATTCAACTGTTGTTTCGGATGGTTTTGCACTCGCCAAATTATTAGAAAGTGCAGGGGCTACTATGATGCAGGCTACGCCATCTACTTGGCGTATGTTGATAGAAAGTGGTTGGAAGGGAAATTCAGGGTTTAAATTATTAAGTGGCGGTGAACCGCTTAGTGTTGATTTAGCACAACAGTTGTTGGGAAACACTAAAGAAGTATGGAATTTATATGGTCCTACTGAAACGACAATATGGTCTAGCTTAACGCGCATTGAAGAAAACGAAGACCTAATGACAGTTGGGCATCCTATTGATAACACCCAAATTTATATCCTTGATAATAATGACAAACTTGCCGCTATTGGTGTAACTGGTGAGCTTGTTATTGGCGGAGAAGGGGTCTCAATGGGGTATTTAAAACGTCCTGAATTAACGAAAGAAAAATATATAGCTAATCCCTGGAGCAATCTTACAGAATCGAGACTTTATCGTACGGGAGACCTAGCTCGCTGGGGATTGGATGGCCGTTTAGAAATTTTAGGACGTATTGACCAACAGGTAAAACTTCGAGGATACCGAATTGAACTCGGAGAAATTGAAGCAGTTCTTAATACTATCAGTTACGTAAGTCAGGCTATCGTTATGTGTCGTGAAGATGTTGCCAATGATAAACGTTTGGTGGCTTATTTATTGAGTGATACCGGCATCACTCAGCAAGACATTGATGAAGAGTTATTGAATAGAGAGCTAAGTACTAAACTACCTGAATATATGTTGCCTTCTGCCTATGTTTTGTTAGATGAACTTCCAGTTACGCTAAATGGCAAATTAGACAAATCAAAATTACCTGCACCTCAATTAATAAGGCTCGAAAAGAGTGTTCCGCCAAGAAATGAAGAAGAACAAATTCTAGCTCAATTATGGGCTGATGTTCTTGGCATAGAGGAAGTAGGAGTACATGACAATTTCTTTAAATTAGGAGGTCATTCTTTATCAGCGGCACAGTTAATCGTAAAAATACAAAATACTACCGGAAGTGAATTGACGCTACGTGCTTTATTTGAAGCGCCAACTATTGCAGGCTTTGGTGAACTTATATCCAAAGAACGACTGCAGAATGTAGATGATGATGTGTTAAGTGGAATGTTAACACAATTAGAGGGATTGTCTGCGGAAGAAATGGATAGTTTACTTGCATTAGAAGGAGCTAAGTAATGGACGATTTTGAAAAAAGACTAGCAAGTTTAAGCTCTAAGCAAAGAGAAATGTTACAACGTAATTTAGCAAAAAAATCTAAGGAAATGGCTACCAAATCGGCTACAGATAATGAAATTATTGCTTACGGTAAGGATAATCTAAATGTAGAAATACCGCTTACTTCTGCGCAACATCAGATGTGGTTTTTTGAACGATTACAACCAGAGTCAGGAGCTTATCATCTCCATGATATTCTACATTTTACCGGTTCTTTATGCTTTGATGCCATGGAAAAGGCATTTAATACTGTTATTGCACGGCATGATACCTTTAGAACAAGTATTTATGAAAAGCATGGCCAACCGGTTCAAAAAGTATCTGAAAAGGTAGATTTCAAGCTTAATCGACTTCAATTAACTAACACTTCAGAGGATGAACATAATAACGCCTTGGAGTCGATGATTTCTATGGAAACTAGGCGACCGTTTATTATGTCAAAAGCGCCTTTAATACGCGCAAGCTTAATTGAACTTGGTCCTCAAGAACATGTTTTAGTCATAGTTTTTCACCATATAATATCAGATGCAATGTCCATCGCTTGTTGTTGTCATGAGTTAGAAACTTTATATAGTGCTTATTGTGAAGGAATTAGTCCCGACTTACCTGAAGTCACAAAACAGTTCACAGATTTTGTGCGTTGGCAGAACAAAAGTAAGCAAAAGGACACTCAAAGCAAGCAACTTGATTTTTGGAAGAAAGAATTAAGCACCAGTTCAGGATTATTGAATTTACCATTAGATAAACCGAGACCTAAGGAGTTAAGTCTAAAGGGAGACAGGTTAAGTTTTGACTTAGATATAAGCCTTAAGAAACCATTAGAAAATATAGCTAATGAAGAAGGCGTAACTTTATTTATGTTGTTACTAGCTGCTTTTCAAACGTTATTAAGTCGGTATACGTGCCAAGACGACATCATAGTTGGAACACCTGTTAGTAATAGAGAATATGAAGGCCTTGATTCAAGTATTGGGCTGTATGTTAATACGTTAGCGTTAAGAGGAAACTTGATTGGAGATCCCAGCTTTAAAGAATTACTCATCAGTACTAGAAATCATTGTTTGGATGCTTTTAATCACGGACAAGCACCGCTAGAAAGAATAATAGATTCACTTAAATTAGAAAGAATTCCAGGTTGCACCCCCTTAATTCAAACGATGTTTTTATTAATTAATGGTGATAATACGCCACCTAATTTTCATGGTTTATCTACACAAAGAATTGAGCCCAATTTTAATGTCGCACGATTTGAACTGACACTCTCTATGTTTGCAAGTCCTTCTAATTTATCTGGGACTATAGATTATAATACGGATTTATTTGATGCCATTAGCATAGAACGATTGGCCGACTCTTTTAATGCGTTATTACATTCAATTATTGCGGATCGAACCAGCAAGTTGTCTGAACTAGCGGTAGACAGTGACAAGGCAAATGAAAGCTTATTAGCATTGGGAAATGGTGGCATTAGCTTAAGTCATGTTAATAACAACCAAACGCTATTTGACTACATAGTACAGCAAGCGAATAAAACGCCAATGGCTATTGCCATTGTTGCATCTGGTGTCGAAGTAACCTATTCAGAATTAATTCATAGATCAAATGGTGTTGCACATAAATTACACGAAATAGGTGTAATACCACAGTCACGAGTGGCTCTTCTGGCAGATCGGTCAATAGAATCTTTAGTGGGTTTGCTGGGTATTTTGGCTGCTGGTGCCGTGTATGTACCAATAGATGAAACACACCCTACAGATAGATTGTTATTCGTTCTTGAAGATGCACAGATAAAAGCAATAGTGACCCCCTCGGCATTGGTAGGAAAAGCAAAGGTTATTGCTGTTGATCTACCGGTATTAATCACCGAGCAGGCAATATCAACGAATACCCCCTTTAATGTTGCATTACCAGATGATTCAGAGGCCTATGTAATTTACACCTCTGGCTCAACAGGTATGCCAAAAGGGGTTGTGGTTAGTCATAGCAATGCAATCAACTTAGTGACCGGCTTCTTAAGCCAGCATGAATTTGAGGGGCAACGGTTATTAATGATCCCACCGCTAGTTTTTGATGCCTCTGTTGGTGACATATTCCCTATTTTGTTCACTGGCGCTACCTTGGTCTTACATGCAAACCCTAGCGAACTTGGCTCTATAGAACTGACCAAGTTTTGTGAACAATTTAAGGTGACAGCGATAGATGCCCCTGTAGCTTTATGGCGACGCTGGACTGAAGGGTTTTCTCAACTTCAATTACCCGCATTACCCAGCATTAATTTAATGATGTTTGGCGGTGAATCTGTACCTTTAGCTCAAGTTGAACTCTTTTCAACGTTGACAGGTAACCGTATTTCTTTAACAAATCATTATGGACCTACTGAAGCAACGGTATGTGCCACTGTATTAGTAACACTTAATGGTGGTGAGTTTAATGGTAGTGACTTACCGATAGGCAGGCCATTACCAGGGGTTAAGCTCTATATTATTGATAATAAGGAACAACTTTCTCCTCGAGGGACGATTGGAGAATTATGTATTGGCGGTAATGGAGTGACCAAAGGTTATATTGGAAATAGTGAAAAAAATTCAGAATCTTTCATCAAAAATCCATTTGTTGAAGACAAAAATAGCAAGATGTACCGTACAGGTGATCTGGTTAGATGGAACAATGATGGGACGCTACAGTTTATTGGTCGTGCCGATAATCAAGTAAAACTTAGAGGATTTCGTATTGAGTTAGGGGAGTTGGAAACCGCCATGTCTTCTTTTGAGGGAGTAAACGAAGCGGTAGCAACAATTTGCGAAACAGCCTCTGGAGATAAAAAACTAGTTGCCTATTATATCGCAGAAAATGGTGTAGAAGAAGGGAAAATAAAGCAGAACTTAATCGAAAATTTACCCGCTGTTATGGTGCCTACAGTACTTTGTCGCCTTAAAGAATTACCGTTAACAGTAAATGGAAAAGTCGATAAACGCGCACTTCCAATACCAAGCTTTAAAAGAGAAAAATCAAACTTAATCTTACCTCAAACAAAGACAGAACAGATTATGTTGAAGGTTTGGCAAGACGTTCTTGGGCAACAAGACTTAAGCATAGACGATGAGTTCTTTAATGTGGGTGGCGATTCATTACAAACGTTACCGTTAGTCTATAAATTACGACAAGAATTCTCGATTGATGTCCCCATAACATCTGTTTTTAGTTCCCCTAGTCTACAAGGGTTATCTCTAGTTGTAGATCAAATTTTAGCGGGTACCTACAGTGAGGAAATAGACCTTAGTAGTAAGGTTGTATTACCTGATGAAATTTATTCAAATCCTGCATTACCGGCATTTAAAAGCTCATCTAATCCTAAAGCAATAATGATTACGGGAGCTACAGGTTTTCTTGGAGCCTATTTATTACGTGGTTTACTCGATAAAACGAAGGCTAAAATGCTTTGTTTAGTTAGAGCACAAACGCTTACTGATGGTTTAGCAAGAATAAAAAGTAACATGCAAACATACGATCTATGGCTAGAGAGTGACTCTGAACGCATCCAGATATTACTTGGCGATTTAGCATTACCGGATTTGGGATTTAGCCAACAAACGTTCAAATCAGTCGCCCATGAAGCCGATGTCATTTTTCATAATGGCGGCCAGGTCAATTTTTTATCGCCTTATGAAAGTTTAGAAGCCGCTAATGTTAAAGGGACACTTGAAGTCTTAAGGCTAGCATCCACGACTAAAATTAAACACGTCCATTTTGTTTCTACTTTAGGTATTTACCTTTGTGATGAATATTCAAGTTTACACATTAATGAAAATTCAAAGCCTCCAGGTCCATTAAGTCAGTACGGAGGTTATAACCAAAGTAAATGGGTGGCGGAGCAATTAATGTTATTGGCCAGAGATCGTGGACTTCCTATCGCAATCTATCGACCTGCAAGAATCACGGGGGATAGTGCTACGGGTAGGAGTAATTTAAGCGATTATTTTAACTCTTGGGTTAAAGGTTGTATTCAACTAAAAGGATTAGCTAATTTTTCAGTAGAAGATTTTGATATGGCTCCTGTTGATTATGTTGCCCAAGCGATGGTTGAGTTGTCGTTAGGCACTGGCGATGTGAATGGTAATTATCACTTTATCAATACACAACGCTTAAAAGCCTCAGATATCGTAAAAGTAGTACGAAAACATGGGTTTACACTTAGTGAAGTGAGCTATATCGAGTGGCGTCAACGTTTGCTGGAAGCTATAGGCGCGAATAAGGAAAATGCTTTATCAAAATTTGCCTCTTTATTTCCTGAAGTTTTGGAACCGTATATTGAACCAGATTTTGATTGTACTTTGACCGAAGAATTAGTGGCGCCATTTGGCATTAAATGTCCTGCCGCAGATGGCATTCTTTTTGAACGTTATTTAAGGTTTATGTTGAATGAAGGCTATTTAACAGAGCCTGAAAGCGAAATGGTAATTTCATGAGTTTATTCAACGGGCTCGGTAATTTTCTATTAGTGTGGTTTGGCCAAGTTGTTTCAGGAGTAGGGTCTAGGTTATCTACATTCGCTCTTGGAATATGGGTTTTTACTACGACGGGTTCGTCTACTCAGTTTGCGCTTATATTCGTTGCTTTGGCTGTACCCCCTTTGTTACTAGCCCCCTTTGCAGGGGCGTTAGTCGACAGGTGGGATCGACGTCTTACCATGATAGGTTGTGATTTAATATCAGCGCTTATTACCTTGGTTTTAGCAGGGTTATTGTTAATTGATCAGTTAGCAATTTGGCATATATATTTGGGCGTTGGGATTACTTCAATTGCTACTGCATTTCACATGCCGGCATACGCTTCAAGTATCCCTTTACTCGTAGAGAAGGAAAAACTACCTCGAATTAATGGCATGGTACAAATGTCGTACGCCATTGGACAAATTCTAGGCCCTTTATTGGCCGGCGTATTAGTCAATCTAATTAGCTTGGAAGGTGTCCTGTTTGTCGATGCCTTAACTTTTCTCGCTGCAGTATTTGCGCTGTATCGAGCAAAAGTTCCTAAACCTAACCGTCATGTAACAGACGAAGATGCAAATTTGTGGAAAGAGGCTGCAGTAGGTTGGCGTTATGTTAAAAATCGACCTGGGTTAATGGGGCTATTAACAGTTTTAGGAGTCAATAATTTTTTCTTTGGCATTGCAAGTATAGCGATAACCCCCTTGGTGTTGTCTTTCTCAACGACTGAAATGTTAGGAATACAATTTGCGATGGGAGGCGTGGGGTTCTTATTAGGGGGACTATTAATCGCTACTTGGGGAGGACCTAAATCTCGCATAAACGGCGTGTTACTTTCTTCAGTAATTGCAGGAGTATGCATAGCAGCTCATGGCGTCATCCCGTCCTTTATATTAATAGCGGTCACTGGCTTTTTCTTATTTATGACAATACCAGTTATTAATGCATCGAACGATTCCTTGTGGCAAAGCAAAGTACCAACTGAGCTGCATGGAAGATGTTTTGCTATTCAAAGAGTGTTAACACAATCCGCCATGCCGGTAGGAATAGCCTTAGCCGGTCCTTTAATGGAGTTCGTTTTTGAACCAACACTAAGGCAAGGAGGGAGTTTAGTCGATTCTGTTGGAGAAATTATTGGAGTAGGTCCAGGCAGAGGAACGGGATTACTGTTTATCGTATTAGGCTTGTTAATGGTGCTCGTTGCCATTCTCGCCTATGGCATAAAAGCCGTTCGTAATGTTGAACGTTTGCCAAATGTTTTATCAGACAGTGGCTCTTTAAAGAAAGAGCCACTGGAG